>Ga0209403_10000595_pt1 | contig 53178 bp, 46 predicted proteins | sample ArcticOcean_MG_C_8_FD_187440 | JGI IMG/M metagenome (GOLD analysis project Ga0209403, IMG submission 187440) | Marine microbial communities from western Arctic Ocean - ArcticOcean_MG_CB11_86 (SPAdes) (version 2) | ecosystem: Environmental > Aquatic > Marine > Oceanic | place: Arctic Ocean... | reverse complement strand
TCCTCTAAAATTTTTACTATTCATAATATTTGAAGTTATAAGGTTTAATCTGTCTATTCAAGCCTAAAGGAAATCTTTAAAAAAGTAAGATACGAAGTTCTTCAATTTTATTCATGTTAAATTGAGATCCGGTTCCTTGAATAATTTCTTCCGCCAAAAAACCACCAATTTTTCCAGCTTGAATTGGCTCTAGTCCTTTACTTAATGCTGATATAAAACCAGCTGCATACATATCACCTGCTCCCGTTGAATCTTTAGCAATTATAGATCTAGGAGGTAATAAGGTCTGCATACCATTCTCCAAAACTATTGATCCTTTCTTGCCAAGCTTTATGCCTGCAATTTTTACTATTTCACTAAGGTAATTTGCTGAAATATTATAATCTTTTGTATCATATAAAATTGCCAGTTCAGATTTATTCGTAAAAACTATATCTATATCTTTTTTTATTATTTCTAAGAACTCTTCTCTATTTCTTTTAACTACAAAGGGATCAGCAACATCAAAGATTATTTTTATTTTGTTTGCCTTAGCAGTTTTAATTGCAGTTTTAATTGCAGTTTTTTGTGATTCTGTATCCCACATATAACCTGTAAAATAGAGAAATTTTGATTTAGATAATTTTTCTATATCAATGTCCTCTTTTGAAAAACTACGACACATTCCTAGATGTGTATTCATTGTTCTCTCTCCATCTGGTGTAACAATGATAATACTTGAACCTGTAGGGCCTTGCCCTTGAACTAAAGCTGGAATAACTCCAAATTTTTGTGCCTGCTTTATATATACATCTCCAAATTTATCATTACCAATTTTACCTGTGATTAAAGAAGGTATACCTAATGCTGAACAAGCTAATAAGGTATTAGGCGCAGATCCTCCTGGATGATAAATGGGTTTTAATTTACTAAAATATGAAAGGATATCTTTTTGGCGTTTTTCATCCACCAAATGCATAACTCCTTTATCTAATCCTAAATTATTTAAATCGTTATCTTTAGCATTAATAATTATATCTATTAATGGATTTCCTATGCCATATATGATTGGTTCATTCATTTTATTTTAGTTAGCGTATTACAAAATTTTACTAATAATAAGCTAACCATCTTAAATATCTTTTTTTTTACTCAAAAGCTAAATTTAGTTTAATATGATAATATTGGTATCATTTTCTTAAAAACTTGACCTCTAAATAAAAGGCCATGTATATTCATACTCTATGGATACAAAAACCTTTGCAATAATCACCGATATTCACTCGAATGCTGCTTCCCTCAGAGAAGGCCTTTCAATTATTGAGAAGCGTTCAGATGTAGATCAAATTATATGTTTAGGCGACTGTTTTGCCTTAGGTCCCGCTCCAAAATCAACTATTAAATTACTCAAATCTATTCCAGAATGTATTTTTATACGCGGAAATCATGATCGTTACCTTCTAGAAGAGTTATGGAAACAAGAAAGGCCAAATTTAGAAGGTATGTCTCCTGACGATCCTATTTGCCAAGCAATTGTTGCTAATGAAGAATGGACAGCCAATGAACTTGGCGATGAAGGAGTAGAGTTTTGCTCAGCTATGAAGATTGCACACAGGGAAATTATAGGCGATACTTTAATTGAATTTACCCATGCATGGTATCAAAGAGATGATAGTCCGCCGACTATGGAAGAAGCTCTCTCTTGGAGGAATCATGTTTTAAAAGCTAATACAGATATTGAAAAATTTATTTTTGTTCATGGACATGTTCATATACCACGAAATGAATCTAAAGAAAACCTCACCATTTATTGCCAAGGTGCAACAGGCCTCCCTTTTGATGAAGATCCTAGAGGTGCAGTTGCTTTTTTAAGTGTCGGAAATAATATTAAATGGGAAGTAATTCGCTACGATTATAATAAGTTAGAAACAATCGAACTGCTTGAAAAGCTAAAACCACCCTTTTATACAAATCTTCAAAATACGGTGAAACACGCTTCTATTAGAAACGACCTTTAAGGTCAGTTGTTTTTCTTTTAAGTTATATATCTTAATCGGGCTTATTTATGTCATACTTTGATCACAGCGCAACTACTCCTATCCACCCTCTCGTTCTGGAAATAATGAATTCAATATCTGAAGCTCATTTTGGGAATCCATCAAGCATTCATACTTCAGGGCGAAAATCTAGATCTATTATTGAATCTTCTCGAAGAATTATTGCTAAATCTATTCAAGCTTCTCCTAATGAAGTTATTTTTACTGGAAGTGGAACAGAAGCAAATAATTCTGTGTTATGGTCATTGATATATGAGAATAATAAGCATGTTATCACTTCTTCAATTGAACATCCTGCCATCTTAAAAGTATTAGACTCGATTGCACCTTTTGGCGTTACATATACAAAATTACCCGTAAACAAATTTGGAGAAGTAAATCCTAAAAACCTTGAAGAAGCTATAAAAGAAGACACTGGATTAATAAGTATAATGATGGTTAATAATGAAGTAGGAACAATAAATCCAATAAATGATCTAATTAAGATTGCAGAAGAAAAAAATATTCCATTTCATTCTGATGCGGTACAAGCACTTGGGAAAACACCTTTGTCAGTTAAAGATGTGGGCGCAGACTACTTAAGTTTCTCAGGTCACAAGTTTTATGGTCCAAAAGGTGTTGGCTTTTTATATAAAAAAAATGAGGCTAAGTTAAATCCACTAATTATTGGTGGTGGACAAGAAAGTCAGTTTAGAGCTGGAACAGAAAATGTTTCTGGAATTGTTGGTTTAGCCGAAGCTGTACGCCTTTCTATACAAAATTTAGATAAACGAATTTTACATTTAGAAAAATTAGAATCTGAATTCAAGGCTAAGCTATCGCATCATTCTTCAAATGTGATTTTTAATGGTCATCCTAAAAAACATGTTCCTGGTGTAATAAGCGCTTCTTTCTTAGGTAAAAGAAGTGATATTCTATTAGCAGAATTAGACCGCGAAGGAATAGAAGTATCAAGTGGCTCTGCGTGTGGTTCAGGTTTGGTCAAGCCATCCTTTGTGCTTGAAGAAATGGGAATATCTGAGAGTCAAAATACCTCCACTATTCGAATTAGTTTCGGCCGTAGTAATACAATAGAAGATGTGAGCACCTTAGTGAATGCTTTAGTCAAATTCACTAATGTCTGACACTGTAGTTGTTGGAATGAGTGGGGGTGTAGATAGCTCAGTAACAGCTAAAATTCTTAAAGATCAGGGTTATAATGTTGAATGTGTTTTTATGAAAAACTGGGAAGGTGATGACGAAAATTGTAATGCTGAAGAAGATTATAAAGATGCCCTCTCCGTTTGTGATCATTTAGATATTCCGTTAAGAAGTGTAAATTTTTCGAACGAGTATTGGGAGAAAGTTTTCCAATATTTTATTGATGAATATGCAAGAGGAAGAACGCCTAATCCTGATGTTTTATGTAATCGTGAAGTAAAATTTAAAGCATTTTTAGATTATGCTTTTGACTTAGGTGCTGTAAAAATTGCGACTGGGCATTATGCTCAGATTGTTGAGTATAAAGATGAATTTCAATTGTTAAAAGGCCTAGATAAAAATAAAGATCAGAGCTATTTTTTATATTTATTAGGTCAAAATGAACTATCAAAAAGTATGTTCCCAATTGGAAATATAGATAAAACTAAGGTCAGAAAATTAGCTGAAAATTCTGGTTTAATAAATCATGCAAAAAAAGATAGTACTGGTGTTTGTTTTATCGGAGAACAAAAATTTTTTAAAGAATTTTTAAAAAGATATATACCTGTAAAGCCTGGCCTTATGCAAACAATAGATGGTAAAGTATGTGGAGAACATGACGGACTAATGTACTATACTATGGGTCAGAGAAAGGGTCTAGGAATTGGTGGTGGTCATGGTTTTAAAGAAGCACCATGGTTTGTTGCTGATAAAGATCTTATAAATAATATTTTAATTGTGGCTCAAGGTCATGATCACCCCTCCCTCTTTCATCAAGAATTAGAAGCCGATCAAATTCATTGGATAAACGAAGCTCCGCTCAATTCACTAGAAAATATTTCAGCTAAAATTAGGTATCGTCAAAATGACCAACCATGTAATATTACTGAACTATCGATGAATAATTGCAAAGTTAAATTTAAAGAGCCTCAATTTGCTATAACGCCTGGTCAATCAATAGTATTCTATATTGATAATAGATGTGTGGGTGGGGCTATTATTGATAAAAGATTTTAAAATAAAATTGGCTGGAACAATTACTACCTTTTATTTGTAGTTTATATATGTATATGAAATCAATTATTAAAAAAATCACAATACTTTTAGCCTTATGTGCTATTTGTGTGGGACAACTTCGTTCTTCATTGCCAGAAAGAACACTCCCTATAAATAGCCAAGGCTTATCACAAGCAAGAATCCTTCCAATCTTCGATGCTAATAGATTTAATATGAATCATAGTTTTGACATTAGTATGATGAGTGCAGGTAATCAATCCATGACAATGGGTGCATATACCAATCAAGCGAATTATATGTTGAAAGAGAATCTACTATTATCAACTCAATTCAGCTTAGCTTCACCAATGGGGGGAATGAACCCATATGCAAATAATGGATTAAATGGTGCTCAGTTATATTATGCCGCTAGTTTAAATTATAAACCTATGAAAAATTTATTTCTAAAATTTTCTATGAATAATTACCCGCGAAATAATTACGGAAGACCGTTTAATCGCTATTATAATATTCGTTAGTGGGTAAGTTAAAAAGTCTAAAAATATTTAAAGGTTTTTCTACATCTAGTAGAAAAAACCCTTACTCCGGCAAAGCCCAAAAGATGGGTATAATTAACTCTGCAATAGCTATACTATCTTTGTTACTTGTTGCTTTTATTTTTTCATTTTCTAATCGACAAACTCAATCGGGTATCCCAATTGAAGTTACATTCCCGACTATGAGTGACGCGCCAAAATTAGCAACAGAAATTTATGAAGCAAATCCAGTTATGGATATTCAAATTGAAATTTTAAATGGTTGTGGCGAGCCTGGCATAGCTGCAAAATTTTCAGATTTATTACGAAATATTCGTGTAGATGTAGTAAGATCTGAAAATGCAGATCATTTTGACTATGATAAAACTTTACTTATCCTACGAAATGAAAATATTTTTGGAATGAAGCATGTAGCTAATGCTCTTGGTTTTGATATAAATAATTCAAATCAAGTAATCACAGCTGCAGATCCTAATCTAGATGTAGACATAACTTTAGTTATTGGAAAAGATTTTAAATCTATTCCATCTATTAAATCATACCTAAATAACTAATAAATTGGCCTCTTCTTTAACTCTTAACGCTGTCACTTCAAGTGATTTAGCTGATAAAATTGCTAAAATTGCTTTAGATAAAAAAGCTGAAAACGTAATCAGTATTAATGTTAAAAAACTTACAAGTTTTACAGATCAATTTGTAATATGCTCAGCTGACACAGATATTCAAGTTAAAGCAATCGCTGATACTATAAGAAAAAGCACAGATCATAAACCTATTCGAATTGAAGGTTATGAACAACTAAATTGGGTACTACTTGATTACATTGATGTTATTGTTCACATATTTAAAACTACTGAGCGAAACTATTATAATATTGAAAAACTTTGGGCCGATGCACCAAAAATAGAATATAATGATGAAGATTTTATCTCTATTAAATCAATCTCTGATTGATGCTCTTTCAACTCTGGGTTATCCGGAGAAAGAGATTAAACTTTCACCATCTAAGAATCCTGATTTTGGAGATATTTCTACAAGTCTCCCACTAATTTTAAGCAAAGAACTAAAAATAAATCCAATGCAAATTGGTGAAAAAATTAAAAATGTAATTAATCATTCAGATGGTATAATAGATGAGATTACGGTTACAAATCCAGGGTTTATAAATTTTAAAATAGGATTTTCATATTATTATCAAGTTCTAGATGACATTCTTTCTAATGAAAATTATGGAAAAAATATTTTTGGTAATGGTCAAAAGGCAAATGTTGAATTTGTTAGCGCAAACCCTACGGGTCCTCTCACTGTTGGGCATGGTAGAAATGCAGTTTTAGGTGATACTGTAGCGAATATTTTGGAGTGGAATGGGTATGAAGTAACACGAGAATATTATTTTAATGATGCCGGTAGACAAATGCGCATACTTGGTGAGTCAGTTGAATTTAGATACAGGGAATTAATTGGTGAAAAATATGTTTTCCCTGAAGGTGGTTATGAAGGATTATATATTAAAGAAATAGCAAAATTAATTATTAAAAAACATGGTAAATCTTTAGTAATAAACGATCTTATTTTTAAAGATTTTGCTGAAGAATCAATTTTCAATGATATAAAAAAAAGTTTACTCAATATTGGCATAAAATTTGATCGATTTTCAAATGAAAAGTCATTTTATGATAATGGACAAATTGAAAAGTTTTTAAATGATATGAAATCAAAAGATCTTACCTATGAAAAAGATGGAGCAACTTGGTTCAAATCAACTTCATTAGGAAAAGATCAAGATCGTGTTTATATAAAAAGTACTGGCGAGCCAACCTATAGAGTTCCAGATACAGTATATCATCAAGACAAAATAAATCGTGGGTATAATTTAATAATTGATATTTTTGGAGCAGATCATGCAGATGCGTACCCTGATGTATTAATTGCACTTGAAGCACTAGGAATGAAGACTGATCACATTCATGTTCTTTTATATCAATTTGTCACATTATTGCGCGCAGGTGAAAAAGTAAAAATGTCTACTCGTAAAGCAAATTTTGTGACTATGGATGAATTAGTTAAAGAAGTCAATCAAGATGTTCTTAGGTATTTTTTTGTTATGCGTGGCATGAATTCTCATTTAAATTTTGATTTAGATCTTGCAACAGATCAATCAGAAAAAAATCCTGTTTACTATTTACAGTATGCCCATGCACGTATTTGTAATATCATAAAGCGCTATGAAGCCCTAGATAATTCTAAACTAAAAAATTATAATCATTCATTACTTAAACATCAATCTGAAATACGTTTATTGAAAAAGCTTGAGCAATTTCCTCTGATTATTGAAAATTCTCGCACAGCATTAGAACCGCAAACCATAGCAACATATTTGTATGATACAGCTAATAATTTTCATAAGTTTTATTCTGATTGTCGAGTTATAACTGACGATGAAGAACTTACAAAAGCTAGGATTGCTCTTATTCAAGCAGTTAAAATTGTTTTAAGCAATGGGTTAGCTATATTAGGTATTACAGCTCCTGAAAGAATGTGATGGAATATTCTTTAGATGTTGAATTTCAATTTTTGGTCTTATGCCTATCAACATTATTAACTTTAATAAATCCTTTAGGCATCGCCCCAATTTTTATTGTAATGACCGAAAGATTTTCCAAAGATGAAAAGATTCAAATTGCTAAAAAAGGAATTGCTACAGGCACTTTAACATTGCTCGTTTTTACTTTTTTAGGATCAATCATTTTTAATTTATATGGAATTACTATTGAAGCTTTTCAAATAATGGGCGGAATTTTATTTTTTAGAAGTGGCTTAAGAATGCTTGAGGCGCAAGTTGGTCGTTCAAGAACAACTGAAACAGAAATTGAAGAATTTAAAGAATCTGACGAAATTGCTATTAGCCCTATAGGGGTACCATTAATAGCCGGCCCTGGAGCCATTACTGGAGTAATGCTTCTATCTGGCAAAGCTCCATCTATCTTTAGTATTGGAACTCTTTTATTAGCTGTAATAATAACGATGATTATATTTTATTTCATTCTACGTGCTGGTGATCAAGTTGGTAAAAAAATAGGTGTTACTGGAATGCGCGTAATACAAAGAATTATGGGCTTGATTCTTATGGTGATTGCAGTCCAGTTTGTGATTAATGGAGTAGAAGCAATCATAAAGCGCTTATAATATTTGTGGAGGCGGGGAGAATTGAACTCCCGTCCGAAATAGAATCTCGAAAAATACCTACATGCTTAGTCAATCAGTTTATGCTCACTTATAACTGCCCTGTTGACATGGCCATTACAAGCAAAGCCTGATTTATTCTTATCCCAATATCTCAGACAAAAAATTAGGACCAGCCTATGTATTTGACGCCCTTAAAAGTAGCCATAGACTCACCACTTTTAGGACGGGCCAGCTTAATTACTTAAGCAGCGGCCATGTAGCCGTAATCGGCATTTATGGTTTTTCCAGGTGATTAACGAGATCCTGGACCTCGACATGCAATTTAACACGACGCATATCCCGTCGAAACCGATCGCCCCCATTTTCAAAAAACTAAAATATAGATTCGATAATAAAAATAGAAATGCCGCAGAATCTCCAAGTTTTCTGAAAATGCTGCGGCTAATTTCTTAATTATAAGGCTCTGAACGCCAACCCAGAGCCCTATCACTTTTTCATTTGCCAACCTCTTAAAATAGAAGTTTAAATCAATTCTATTAAAAGAAGCACCCTAATATAACGGCATAAAAAAATGGAAGGCAATAGAGAATCTTTGAATTTTAAAAAAAGATTTACTGCAGAGCTTAAAGTATTACTTTAAGCTGGAAAAAATTTATGCAATCTTATTGCATATTATAATTATTTTCAGTACAGATAGTCTAATTATGGTGTACTTGCTTTATTCTTTTCAACTAGCTTAACACAATATAGGCCACTGTACATATCTGTGAAGAATATATAGCCTTTATAGGGAATGGTTCCCCAGACATTTGGTGAATTTGGGATATGACCTTCAGGATGCCCTGTTTGATAAAAAGCAATCTCACGCCCCTGCCTGTATAAGTCCCCAAGCAATTCACCAGATATATCAACTATTCTTAATCCTCCATTATAATATGCAGCATAAAGAGTATCTCCTTGTATCCAATGATTATGAGAACCAGCTTCAGTAATTGTATAGACTGCCTCTTCCTTTGGATTATTAATATCAGTAAAATCTAAAAAATGAAATCCTCCTCGTGGTTGGTAGGGTCTTGGTTTATTTGGATATCTCCAAGGAAACCATTCATCTCCAGCTACAATATAAAATTTATTTGACGATTGGCTTTTAAAAGGGAAAGCGGCATGGTTATGTCCATTTGGGTCAACCATGTCAGCTAAAGGCACTGGGTTTGCTGGGCTCCCTTGCCCCGCTTTTAATAAGAGTGGATTGAATTTTATCTTTTTCTGATTTTTTTCATTAAATTTTAAACCTCCTACATCAACTGCATGAACCCCATCTGCCCAATTAGAAGAGTAGGCTATTCCATCTTCTACCCAAACATCATGAATGCTGTGACCTGGAGTGGTTAATTCATATACCCCAACACGAAAGGGGTTCTTAGGATCTTGAATATTAATAATATCATATTTTCTTCCATTATTTACAGCAAAGACGTGATCTTCATATATGAATGTATTATGTACTCCGCCCGTCATATCATCATTAAATATAGATAAGATTTCTACATTATACGGGTCCGAAACATCTAATATTACAAATCCATTTTTTCTATTAGACGCACCCTCTCTGCTTATCACACCCACTTTTCCATCTTGTGAAATTTTTACGTCGTTTACTGTACGTGCGTCTACGGTAACAGTATCAATGATTTTCATATTTGAGGGGTCACTTATATCCCAAAAATAAGCTTCTCCATTTGCTCCCCAGGTACCTGTTATTGCAAAATCTTTACCTTTGTGTTTTCCTATTCCTGGCCATATCCAAAGATCAGATGTATAAACATTTGAAATTAAACCATGTCCAATTAGCTGGACATCCTTACTGATATTTCGAGGACCAACTTTAATAATTTTGCGTGCACTATATCCATTCGATGAAGCTGTAATAGAATATATCCCCTCCGTTTCAGCAACAAAGCGACCATCGGGCATTATTTGCGCTGAGGCAGGTAAGCCAATGCCATAATCTGCTTTACCTCTATATGAAAATTGAATGGGTGCATCATTAATAATCTTATTTCTACGATCATAGGCAACTGCATTAAATGTAATAACGTCACCCGTTCTTATTTTATCTTGATCTGAAGAAAGGGATAAAGATCTTACAGGATTTTTAATTACTTTTAAATTAATAGAAGCGAATAAAGAGTCTACTGTTGCCGTGATTATTGCTTTTCCTGCCTTTAAAGTTAATAAAGTCCCAATGCCATCAATATTAGCAACCTTTGGATTAGAGGATGAAAGTAATACGGATACTTCATCCCGAATCAAATTTGCCTCATCATATACAACGGGTTCTAATCTGATAGTTGTTCCCTCATAAAGATTATCAATTGAGTTGTTAAATACAATTTTCTTTAGTTTGGGTTTTGGAACAGTAATTTTTAATTCACCGAAAACTCTATCTTCTCGCTTAATGGAAATACTTCTTGTTCGTAACTTCAATGATCCAGGTTTATATGGCCTTACTTTTACTTTTACAAAACCCGTTGAATCACTAATTCGAGGATAGGTCTCCAAGGATCTTCTTGGTTGACCATAAATTAAGAATGGAGTTCCTGTTAATTTATCATCAGCGGTTACCATTTTAATTGTAATCTCAGCTGATTGCCCAACATGCAGAAATAATGAATCAGGTTCAAAAATAAATCGGATAGAGTCTTCATCTGCTCTTTCTTGCATCGCTAATACAAAGATGGGTAACAGTATTAAAAATTTTCTTAACATATCCTCTCCTGCTTTTTAGTCCTCATAGTAGACAGAACTTACATACACAGTAACTATCAAAATGAATAATCTTAATGCTCTTAATTGACAAATTCCAACACATAGGGTATTTTAAAGTATCATTTAATACGATTTAAGGAGAAGTTATGGGAAATCTTGACCGCAGAGAGTTTTTAGGTTCACTAGCTAAACCCGCTGCTTTAGCGACAGTTGCAATTTCTAATCCAACTTTAATGGCCAAAGCAATAACAAAAATTAAAACTGCAATCGGCGACCCAAAAGATGTTGCTCGTGATGAGTCTTACTGGCGAGAGATACAGCAAGGGTACACTGCAGATCGAGGTCTTATTAATTTAAATAATGGAGGCGTAAGTCCCGCCCCTACTGTAGTTCAAAATGCATTAAAGCGATATCTAGATTTTTCTAATACATCTCCCGCCTATTCAATGTGGCGAATTCTTGAGCCACAAAAAGAAACAGTTCGAAGAAGAATGGCTAGATTTTTTAATTGTGATACTGAAGAAATTGCCCTAACTAGAAATGCATCAGAAGGACTCCAAATTTGTCAAAATGGATTTGATCTTAAAGCGGGAGATGAAGTTCTAACAACTACTCAAGATTATGGCCGAATGATCGCCACTTTCAAACAAAGAGAATGTCGCGATGGAATAGTGATGAAACAGTTTAAAATCCCCGTACCTGCAGAAAATGAAAATGAAATCGTAAGATTATTTGAAAAAAATATTACCCCAAAAACAAAACTTATTTTGATGTGTCATATGATAAATATTACTGGTCAGATACTTCCTGTAAAGAAAGTTGTTAGGATGGCCAAAGAATATAATATTCCCGTTATCGTTGATGGAGCACATACCTTTGCACATTTTGATTTTAATATTGATGATCTAGAATGTGATTATTATGCTACAAGTTTACATAAATGGCTCTGTGCACCTTTTGGTACGGGCATGCTTTATGTTCGAAAAAATAAAATAGTTGATCTATGGCCAATGCAAGCAGCTTGGGGTAGTGAATGTAAAAAAGATGATATTAGAAAATTTGAAGAAATTGGAACTCACCCCTGCCCTAACAAAATAGCTATTGGAGATGCACTTACTTTTCATCAAGGGATCGGAAGTAAAAATAAAGAGGCACGCCTTATTTATTTAAGAGATCGTTGGGCCAAAAGACTATTAAAAAACGATAGAATTAAACTTCATACAAGTTTAAAACCTGGCAAAGGTTGCGCAATTGCAACCGTTGAAATTAAAGGTATTGATACCTCAGCTGTAGCAAAAGAACTTTGGGATAAATATAGAATTTTTGTTGTTGCCATAAATCATGCTGAGTTTACAGGTTGCAGGGTAACACCTCATGTTTATACAACTATTGAAGAAATTGATAGATTCTCTGATGCTATGGAAACCATCATTAAAAATGGTGTGAGTTCGTGAAGCAAATAATAATATTTGTTTTTGTTTTTATTTTATCTTCATGTGAATCAATAGAAACTAAGAAAGTTATTTCAACGGATAAGGCCCCACAAGCAATCGGACCTTACTCACAAGCAATTCAAGTTAAGAATACATTATATCTTGCAGGGCAAATTGCGTTAGATCCAGTTACAGGAAAAATGTTAGAAGGCAATATTGAAGTGCAAACTCACCGTGTAATGAAAAATTTAAGAGCTGTATTATTGAAAGCTGGCTTTAGTTTTAATGATGTAGTCCAAAGTCAGGTATTTTTATCAGATATAAATAACTATAAACCCATGAATGCAATTTATGCTGAATATTTTAGTGATAAACCTCCAGCTAGAGCAGTAGTTGAAGTTGCTCGAATACCTAGAGATGCTTTAGTTGAAATCATGTTGGTGGCACAAAAGCCATAATTTTTACCGTATTCCTTAATAAATAAAATTAAATTTTAAATGAAAAAAGCTGTTATACTACTATCAGGTGGGTTGGATTCAGCCACCTGTCTTGCTATTGCTATTGATAGTGGCTTTTCACCTTTCGCTCTTTCCTTTCGATATGGACAACGCCATGAATTTGAACTGGATTCTGCAAAAGCAGTTTCAAAAAGTATGGGAGTAGAAGAACACGTTATTTTAGATATTGATCTAAGAGCATTTGGTGGATCTGCTTTAACCGATGATATTGAAGTCCCTAAAGATCGAGATGAAGCCAATATTACAAATGAGATTCCAGTCACATATGTGCCTGCAAGAAATACAATTTTTCTATCTTTTGGATTAGCATATGCAGAAACTCTAGGAGCCAATGATATTTTTATTGGGGTGAATGCATTAGATTATAGCGGCTACCCAGATTGTCGACCACAGTATATTGCCTCTTTTCAACATATGGCTAATCTAGCTACTAAGGCTGGAGTGGAAGGAGACTCTCCCATCAATATTTGCACGCCATTAATTGACTTAACTAAATCAGATATAATTAAAACTGGGCTTAATCTAAATGTTGATTATGGCTTGACACATTCCTGTTACGATCCTGATCAAAATGGTTATTCATGTGGTCATTGTGATGCTTGTAACCTTCGAATTCGAGGATTTGAAAAGATAGGATTGTCAGACCCATTAAAATATTCTGATTAAAATGTACTCTGTAAAAGAAACATATTATACTATACAAGGTGAAGGTTTTCATACTGGACGCCCAGCCATATTTCTACGTTTTTCTGGTTGTAACTTATGGACAGGATTAGAAACAGATCGAAGTAAAGCAATATGTAATTTTTGTGATACAGATTTTGTTGGAGTGAATGGACCTGGCGGTGGGAAGTTTAAAAATGCTTCCTTACTTGCTAAACATGCTATTTCATTTTGGCCCAAAAAATCAAGCTCAACCCCCTTCATTGTCTGCACTGGTGGAGAACCGCTTCTTCAAATGGATCAAACTTTTGTCGATGCATTCCACAGTATGGGCTTTCAAATTGCAATCGAAACTAACGGGACTGTGAAGGCACCAAAAGGAATTGACTGGATCTGCGTTAGTCCAAAGATTGGGAGTAAGTTAATCCTTAAAAAAGGACATGAATTAAAATTAGTTTATCCTCAATTAAATGGCGAACCAGAACAATTTGAAAATCTTGATTTTCAACATTTTTCATTACAACCGATGGATAACACAAATAAAGAAGTTAACATCCAAGAAACAATTAATTTTTGCCGTGAACATCCGCTGTGGCGATTAAGTTTACAAACACATAAATTTTTGGGTATACCTTAGGCCAAAAAATGGAAATTTATAAAGATATAACTTTTGAAGCAGCCCACTTACTCCCGAATGTCCCTATAGATCATAAATGTAGGCGACTCCATGGACATTCATTTAAAGTAAGGCTTACCTTGGATGGCCCTATTGATAAATCATTAGGCTGGGTAGAAGATTTTTCTAACCTCAAAGAAGCATTTGATCCCATATATCATCAGCTTGATCATCATTATTTAAATGAGGTCGAAGGGCTTGAAAATCCAACGAGTGAAAATTTAGCTAAATGGATATGGGTTGAATTAAAACCAAAAATTCAATATTTAACATCAATTGAAGTCAAAGAAACGTGTAGCACTGGATGTATTTATAGAGGAGAAAATGGCTAAACAAGAAGGTAAATATTTTGAATTTGATGGAGAAGATCAGATAAATCCTGATTTTCTGGAGACATTCCCTTTTGATAGCCCGAATCAATATATTACAACTGAAACTGATGAGTTTAGTGCGGTTTGTCCTTTTAGTGGACTTCCTGATCTTGCCTATGTAAAAATTGAATATTATCCTAGTGGTGGAAAATGTATCGAATTAAAATCATTAAAATATTATTTCATAAGTTTTCGTAAGGTTGGTATTTATCAAGAAGGTGCAACTAAACGTATTTATAAAGATCTTAAATCAGTTCTTAGTACTGATAAAATTAAAATAACAACAATTTATAATACTCGTGGAGGGTTTGATACCACGTGTGTAGAAGGTTCACTTGATTAATAATTTTCACTGTGAATCCCTAATAACATACATTAACTTTTTCACCGCTTTTTTAAACAAATTCAACCATTTGGAGAGCCGGTAGCTCAGTTGGTAGAGCAGTGGCCTTTTAAGCCATTGGTCGTGAGTTCGAGTCTCACCCGGCTCACTCTTCGATAGTTCTATTTATCGAGAGGAAACCCATCTTAACCGGTGGGTTTTTTGTTTTATAGAAACAGTCATTTTCAAATAACTTTACCATAAAAGCTATAGCACCTGCTTGGAATGACTTATTTCTAATATAAACTATTTAACACTAATGGGTACCTTAAGTTTTAAATGAAACATTTTATTAAAGTTTTTATTATACTTACACTCACCAGTATTAGGATTGATACGGTTTTTAAATATTTTCAAGGATTTAAAATATGGCATGGATTAGAACAATAAAAGAGTCAGATGCTAAGGATGATTTAAAAGATAAATATGATGAATTAATAGGACCATGGGGTGGTGTAGATAATATTTTAAAAATTCACAGTCTTAATCCTGAATCTTTGGATGCACATGTAAAATTATACAAAACAATCATGTATGGTAAATCACCCATAAAAAGAAGAGACCGCGAAATGATTGCTGTCGTTGTATCTACTATTAATCACTGCCATTACTGAATTGCTCACCATGGAGAAGGTCTTCTCAAACTTACAAAGGATGACAAATTAGTTAAACAACTGAAAGCCGATTATAAACTCGCTGATATAAGTCCATCTCAAATGGCTATGTTAGATTATGCTGCAAAACTTACATCCCGCCCTTCTGATATGATTGAAAGTGATTTAATTAAACTTAGAAATACTGGTTTTAATGACCGTTCAATCCTGGATATAAATCAAATCGTTTCCTATTTTGCATATGTGAATCGAGTTGCAGATGGACTTGGAGTAGATTTAGAGGATTTCTGGGACAAAAAGTAACCATTGACTGAGTCTCATCAATTAAAGCGTGTTCTCTCTCTAATGGATGCTACCATGATAAATGTTGGTGGAATCCTTGGATCAGGAATTTTTATGGTGCCTGCTACCGTTGCTTTATATACTGCTTCAAGCTCTTTGTTTTTTATGGTATGGATCATTGGTGGAATTATTAGTCTATTTGGAGCTCTATCCGTTGCTGAATTAGGTGCAGCAATGCCTAAAGCAGGCGGCCAGTATGTTTATTTAAATGAAGCCTATGGGCCTGTCTGGGGTTATTTGTACGGGTGGTCAGCCGTAGCTGTTATTAATACTGCCTCCATTGCTGCCGTTGGCGTAGCCTTTGCTGAATATTTAAGATTTTTCTTTCCATTAAGTAGTTTTGAAATAAAAAGCATTGCTATTGTTTCGATTATAATTTTAACAGTAATAAATGTTGTAGATGTTAAATCGGGCGCACGCTTTCAAAATTGGTTTACATTTACCAAAATTGCTTCCATTGCAATGGTCATTTTACTTGGATTATTTCTTGATGGTGGCTCAACACAAAATTTGTCGCCATTATTTAGCGAGCAATCATTCACATCACTTGTAGGTCCATTAGGGCTCGCAATGGTAGCTGTCCTTTGGACCTTTGATGGTTGGATATTTATTACCTATGTGGCCGGTGAAGTAAAAAATCCAGGACGCAATATTCCTTTATCTATAATATTTTGTATGATAATTATCATCTCCGTTTATTTAGCTCTTAACTATGTTCTCGTTTTTGCACTTGGTTTTGATAAGATGATAGGATCAGAGTTAGTTATGTCTGATGCCGCTTCAATATTTTTAGGAAATAAAGGTGGGGCAATTATTACCGTAATAATTTTGATCTCTTTGATCGGTGCAAACAATGGTTTTGTACTGACAAGTGCCCGTATCAATTATGCCATGGCAAAAGATAAATTATTTTTTAAAAAGGCATCCATCATTCATTCAAAATTTAAGTCTCCTGCAAACGCATTAATTATACAGTGCATCTGGGCCTGCGTACTAACTTTCACAGGAACTTTTAACCAGCTAATCACTTACATTATTTTTGCTTCGTGGATATTCTACGGAATGTCTGCAGGTGCCGTAATTATTCTTAGGACTAAAAAACCTAACCTGGAAAGACCGTATAAAACTCCATTATATCCATGGATACCTCTCATTTTTATCTTATTTGCTATCTTCCTTACTATTAATACAATTATGGAAGCGCCTAGAGATGCAGGCATTGGAGCATTACTCATATTAGCAGGTCTACCTTTTTATTATTATTGGAAAAAAGATGACTAACCTACAGACCTTGATAGAATCAAAGACCAATGAGCTGAAAAATGAAATTATTTCATTTATTCAGCAACTTGTACAAACTCCAAGCCTAGCAAACGATGAAGGCTCTGTTCAAAAAATAATATTTGATAAACTACAAAGTCTCAATCTTCAATCTGAGGCTATACCTGTAAAATTTGAGGATATTAAAGATCACCCCGCATTTAATGATGATGGGTTTTCACCTGATTCAAGGATAAACGTAATTGGTCAATGGAATACAGATCAGAAAGGAAGATCCTTGATCTTAAATGGCCACGTTGATGTCGTTCCAACTGGCCCAGAAAAATTATGGAACGAATCACCATGGTCTGGTGCTGTTAAAGATGATCGTATTTATGGCAGAGGTTCATGCGATATGAAGGCTGGATTGGCTTCAGCCATCTTCGCGATCCAAGTTTTAAAATCTATAGGCTTTGAGCCAAAAGGTAACATCATGATCCAATCTGTTATTGGAGAAGAATCTGGTGGCTGTGGAACTCTTACGAATATTGTTAAAGGATACACTGGCGATGCTGCTGTGATTCTTGAACCAACATCTCTAAAATTATGCCCAATTCAATCTGGTGCTTTGACATTTAGATTGACAATTCCAGGCAAAGCAACACATGCAGCAATGCGTTGGGATGGAGTAAGTGCAATCGAAAAGTTTAATATGATTAATCAATCAATAATAGAGTTAGAAAAACAACGTCACAGTTCATTTAGTGTGAAATATTATGAATCACCTGAGCGTGTGGCTCCAATTAATATTGGTACAATAAAGGGTGGCGAATGGCATTCAACTGTTCCTGAGTCGGTTGTAGTCGAAGGTAGATTCGGAGTATTTCCTGGTGAATCAGTATCAGATGCGCGAATGGCATTTAGTGATCATTTAAAAAAAGTTTCTAATGCTGATTCATGGCTAAAAGAAAATCCACTAATACTTGAATGGTTTGAGGGGCAATTCGAGTCAGGTAAGACTGATGTGGAGCATTCAATAATAAATAATTTAAAAATGGCGTATGAAAAGGTTAATAATTCTTCTGCAAAAATAGAAGGCGTTACCTATGGTTCAGACTTGCGCCTATTTACGAATCATGCTGATATTCCTGCCGTACTTTTTGGCCCTGGAGATGTAACACTTGCCCATTCTGCTAATGAGTATGTTGAAATTGAAGAAGTATTAACTTGTATAAAAACTATCTCAAATTTAATTATTAACTGGTGTGAAGAATAAATTGAATAACGATTTTGGCTGTCAAAGTATGGTTGGAGCAATAGAACGAGTGTTAATAAAGCATCCAAAAGATGCTTATAAAAATCAGTCAAGAATTGATGAACAATCAAAAAAGCTGAATTATTTTGGTAAACCAGATTACAAGAAAGCAACTTCTGATTATGAGCAGTTAGTTAATTTTTTTGAAGCTAATAGTATTGAAATTCACTATCTCCCAATTGACGAAGAAACATCACTTGATTCAATTTATACTCACGATCCGTGCGTTGTATCAAATGGCGGTGTTATTCTTTCAAATATGGGAAAGAAAGATCGGCAAACTGAACCTGAAGCAATTGCTTCCTACTTTAAATCGATAAATGTCCCCATACTAGGTCAGATTAAATCCCCAGGCACATTAGAAGGTGGAGATGTTGTGTGGATTGATGAGCGCACTGTAGCCGTTGGTGAAGGTTATAGAACAAATTCAGATGGCATAAGTCAGTTCAGGTCATTATTGAAAAGCCATGTTGATAACGTTATTACCGTACCTCTTCCACATTGGACAGGCCCCGCTGACTGCCTTCATTTAATGAGTAATATATCACCAATTGATTATGATCTTTATCTGGTATATTCTAGGTTATTACCCGTATCATTTAGAAAATATCTCTTAGGTCGAGGAATAAAATTGATTGAAGTTCCAGATCAAGAATACGATTCTATGGGATGCAATGTTTTGGCAGTTTCACCTAGAAAAGTGCTCATGATAAGCAATAACCCAATTACCCAACAAAGACTAGAAGCGGAAAACGTTGAGGTTTACACATATGATGGTAGTGAAATTTCAATCAAAGGTGCTGGTGGGCCTACTTGTTTAACTCGACCTTTTATGAGGTCATAATAATGATTTATGAAAATAAATTCACTGCAAACACACAACTAAAACTATCTCCTTTCTTTGAGCGCACCTCTAAATTAAATGAGTCTCAAGAATGGCGTAGATGGGCCGGCTATCTTGCTGCTACTAGCTATGAATTAACTCATGAAAATGAATATTTTGCCATCCGAACAAAAGCAGCGCTACTAGATATAACACCATTAAAAAAATACATTGTTGAAGGACCTGACTCACAACTTCTTTTAGATCGACTGGTAACACGAAACATTGCTATTTGTAAAGTAGGACAAGTCATGTATACGCCTTGGTGTGATGAGCATGGTAAAGTTATTGATGATGGGACTGTACAGAGACTTTCTGAAAATAAGTTTCGGATTACCAGTGCAGAGCCAAATTTAGAATGGATTGAAAGTAATTCTACTGGAATGGATGTGATTATAAAAGATGACTCTTTCTCGACTGCCTCACTCGCACTTCAGGGTCCTAATTCTCGAGCAATACTTAATTCTACTTCATCTAAATCTTTAGATAGTCTAAAATTTTTTTGGATGATGGATACAACTTTTGATAATATTCCAGTAACTATTTCACGAACAGGTTACACTGGCGATCTTGGATATGAAATATGGATGGATCCAAACGATGCTTTAACTGTTTGGGATATTCTAATTGATAAAGGTAAAACTTTTGGGATTACTCCAACAGGTCTACATGCATTAGATATTGCTAGAATTGAAGCAGGTCTTATTCTTTTGGATGTGGATTATATCTCCACTCGCCATGCTTTAATTGAATCTAGAAAATCATCGCCCTACGAGTTAGGATTAGGTTGGGCTGTCAAACTGAAAAAGAGAGATTTTATTGGAAAAGCATCATTGCTTGAAGAGTTAGATCATGGCTCAGGCTGGAGTTTTGTAGGGATTGAAATAGAGTGGCCAGAATTTGAAAAACACTATAAGGATGCGGGGTTAGCTCCTGGACTACCATCTACAGCATGGCGAACAAGCACACCTTTATATAACAACAATCAACAAGTTGGATATGCAACTAGCGGTACCTGGTCTCCTATCCTTAAACGCTATATTGCTTTGGCTCATGTTAAATCCAAATATGCTAAAGAAGGTTCCGAATTAATGTTTGAATTAAAAGTAGAGCACTTTAGAAAGCTAACTAAAGCAACTGTAGTCAAAACTCCTTTTTTCAATCCGGAAAGAAAACGCTCATGTCCAAAATAAAAAAATATGATGCTATTGTTATTGGTGGTGGCCACAATGGATTGACTGCAGCAGCTTATTTGGGTCGAGCAGGTAAAAAGGTTTTAGTCCTAGAAAGACGACATGTTTTAGGCGGTGCTGCAGTAACAGAAGAAGTGTTCCCCGGATTCAAATTTTCGGTTTGTTCTTATGTCGTTAGTTTAATGAAGTCAAACGTTATGCGGGAGCTGATGTTGCCAAAGTTTGGCCTAGAGCTTCTACCTTTGGAAAGCACAATGACACCGTTAGATAATGACTATCTAATTCGTACAGCAGATTCAGATCAAACATATCGTGAGATTGCACGACACTCAAAAAAAGATGCTGAAAACTATATGCGCTTTGGGCCTGCAATGGGTCAGATAGGTATGGCTGTTAGACCCATACTAGAAACTATTGCACCAAACCCTATTCGCCCTTCACTATCAGATATTTCTGCTACAAAAAAAATATTAGATCACGTTAAATCTCTAACATCAAAACAATTTGAATATTTAACAAAACTTATGACAATGAGTTCGGCAGATTTTTTAGATGAATGGTTTGAATACGAGCCACTAAAGGCAACAATGTCTGCAAGTGGTATAATTGGAACATTTATGGGGCCTCGATCTCCTGGATCTGCTTATGTGATGCTTCATCATTACATGGGTGATATTGATGGAGCTTATAGATCCTGGGGGTTTCAACGAGGTGGAACCGGTGCCGTAAGCATGGCAATTGCACGAGCTGCTGAACATTTTGGAGTAGATATGATGACAGAAGCTTCAGTTGAAAAAGTCATTGTTAAAAATGGTCGTGCAGTCGGTGTGGCTTTAGAAAATGGTGATGAATACAATTCAAATATTGTTATATCTGGTTTAGACCCAAAACTTACTTTTTTAAAAATGTTAGATGAAGTAGATCTACCCTCAGATTTCGTCACTGCCATTAAAAATTTTAGAATTCGTGGCTCTTCTGGAAAAGTTAATTTAGCTCTCGATGCGCTACCAAATTTTACATGTTTACCTGGTGATGGCCACCATTTACGTGGTGCAATTTCTATAAGTCCTTCCTATGATCATTTAGAAAAAGCATATGATGATGCAAAATATGGAGATTTTTCAGAAGCGCCTTTTATGGATATCATTCTTCCATCAGTTTTAGATCCTGACATGGCCCCCCCTGGAAAACATGTTATGTCATGTTTTGTACAATATGCACCTTATGATATTAATGGCGGTTGGAACGATCAAAAAAGAGAGGATTTTGGTGATGCGGTAATAAATACCATTGCAAGATATGCTCCAAATATCAAAGATATTATTTTACATCGTCAAATACTGACGCCAGCGGATTTAGAGTCAACATTTGGTTTAACAGAAGGAAATATTTTTCATGGTGAATTAACTCTTCAACAGTTATTCTCCTTACGCCCTGCTGTGAAATGGGCTGATTATACAACGCCAATTAAAAACTATTTCCAATGTGGATCTGGAACGCACCCTGGAGGGGGTATTACAGGTTCGCCTGGTGAAATGGCGGCAAAAAAGATTTTAGGAACTTGGTAATGAGCAATTATGATGTAATTATAATTGGTGCTGGAATAAATGGTTTAGCTACCGCAGCTATTTTAGGTAAGGCAGGAAAGCATACTCTTGTTTTAGAATCAAGAAATAAAGTTGGTGGAATGGCCTCCTCAATGGAATTTGCTCCTGGTTATAAATGTAACGTATTTAATGATACGATTAAATGGATAGATCCTCGATTAGTAAAGTTTTTGGATTTGCGGACTAAGGGGTTGGAATTGGAGCAACCTGAAATACTTAGAATTGCACTTGGAGAAAATAGCGAGCACATTGCTTTCCACAAAGATGCCACTAAAACAGTCGATTCAATTGCAAGACATTCTAAAAATGATTCTGAAAGATGGAAAGATTTCAGTTCTTATATTTCAAAGCTAGCTCACTTTCTAGAAAAAGCTTATGAATTAACGCCACCCAATTTACCAAATGTTGGAATAAAAGAAATTTTAAGAATGCGATCTATGCTTGGGCCTATTAGTAAACATGGAACTCGCGGTATTGTGGATCTATTGCGCGTTGTCCCAATGATGATGCCTGAATTAGTTGATGAATGGTTTGAAAATGAATTACTTCGAAGCGCAATTGCCTCTTCGGGGATACACCATCTCTCATTTGGCCCTTATGCTGCAGGAACTGGATATAATCTTTTGCATCAACATGTACATGGCAATGGAATTTTTCATAATGCTCAATTTGTCAAAGGTGGTACAGAAAATTTTGCTATAGCTTTGAAAGACTGCGCTGAAAGCTCTGGCGTTGAGATTAAAACTTCTAAAAGAGTTATATCAATCAATACTGACCAAAAGGGATGTAATGGTGTAACTCTTGAAAGCGGTGAACAAATTATTGCAAAACAAATTGTTTCAGGTTTGGACCCCAATAACACCTTTATGAATCTAGTTGGGCCATCAAATTTGAATCCTGATTTTCAAACACAACTTAATAATATTAGATATCGAGGAAGTACAGCTCGAATACATTTTGCTCTAAGCAATCTTCCTGAAATTCAAGGTATCTCTAAAGATGAAATGAAAACAGTTTTCTCGATTAGTCCATCAATCAAATATTTAGAACGTGCTTCTGATGCGGTGAAATATGGCCATCTTGCAGATAAGCCTTACGTGGAATTTGTTTTACCTTCATTATTAAATAGTGATTTTGCACCTAATGGTGAGCATGTCCTTTCAGCAACAGTACAATATGCTCCGTATCATTTAAGAAATACTGAATGGTCAGATAACTTAAAAGATCAATTAAGAACTAATGTTGTTAATACTTTAGAAAAAGTGATTCCAAATTTTAGATCAATAATTAAACATACTAGTATTATTTCACCGTTAGATATGGAAAGACAATTTGGTCTGACTGAAGGAAATTTAAATCATGGTGAAATGACACTTGATCAATTTATGTTTATGCGTCCAACTATTAGTTCATCACAATATAAAACCCCAATTAATAATCTATATCTTTGTGGTGCCGGTACACATCCTGGTGGTGGTTTACATGGAACTAATGGATTTAATGCAGCACGGGAAGTACTTAAAGGATGAGTTTTAAGAAAACAGCAGAGACGCTTAGAAAAGGCGCTCACACATTAGACCGTGATTACTATGTTAGTCCACAAATACTCATAAAAGAATACGATAATATTTTTCTAAATAACTGGGTTTGCGCTGGGAGATCCTCAGAGCTTTCTAAAAATGGTGAGTATAAAATTGTTAATATAGGAACAGAAAGCGCAATTATTTTAAGAGACTCTAAAGGCAGGTTAAAAGCACATGCGAATGTTTGTCGTCATCGAGGAACTCGAATTTGTGGAAATTTATCAGGAAAATTTTCAAACTCAATTCAATGTGGTTATCATGGTTGGACTTATGATCTAAATGGTAACTTAATAGGTGCGCCACATATGGATTCTGTAGATGGCTTTAATAAAAAAGATTATCCTCTTCACTCAATTTCTATCGCAGAATGGGAAGGATTTATTTTTATTAACTTTAATGATAAGCCAAAAGAATTTGAAAAGTTTTTTTCCCCAATATTAAAAAAGTTTAATAATTGGAATATTTCCGATCTAATCCCTTTGGAAACAAAAACATATAATGTTTCTGGTAATTGGAAATTAGTAATACAAAATTATTGCGAATGTTACCACTGCCCTATACTTCATCCAGAGCTTGCTGCCATTACACCCTATTTAGGTGGTCGAAATGATATGCATTTAGGACCGTTTTTAGGTGGTTACATGAATTTTAGTAAAGATAAAAAAAGCGTAACTGAAAGTGGAGAATTGTGCTGCCCACCATTAAACAATATAGATAAAGAAGATTTAAATAGAGTTTACTATTATTCAATTGCACCAAATATGTTGATAAGTCTTCATCCTGAATATGTAATGTATCATACTGTATGGCCTAATGGTGTTGATCAATGCATCGTTAATTGTTCATGGTTATTTAATAAAGATGTTATTAATTCTGGTAAGTATAATACATTTGATGCAGTTAATTTTTGGGACATGACTAACAAACAAGATTGGCATATTTCTGAATTATCACAATTAGGAATTCAGTCTATAAAGTATACACCCGCTCCTTATTCAGGGCAAGAGAGTTTACTTGCCGCTTTTGATCAATACTATAAGGACTCACTAAAAGGATAAAAAATCAAATCTAAATTATTAGAATTACTTATTATTCTATTGGTCATAAATACTATCTCCTTTCTAAATTTGTTACTTAAATAATCCCATTTTATTCAAAATTCTAGTTAATAATAAATGCCCAAAGACTTAACACAAAATTTTTCTTTAAGACACATTGGCCCAAGGCAATCTGAAATAGAAGAAATGCTTGAAGCCCTTAAGTTGAAGAGTCTTGAAGACCTTATTGAAAAAACTATCCCAGAGTCAATTCATATTAAATCTGAATTGAATATTGGTGATGGCCTTGATGAATTCTCACTTTTAAAAAAAATTAAAGATATAGCATCAAAAAATAAAGTTGCACGATCGTATATAGGGACTGGTTATTATGGTACAATCACTCCACCAGTGATTCAGCGAAATATTTTAGAAAATCCTGGATGGTATACTGCATATACACCATATCAAGCAGAAATTTCACAAGGCCGGCTAGAAGCTTTACTCAACTACCAAACTATGGTAACCGAAATGACTGGGCTAAGTATTTCCAATGCATCACTTTTAGATGAATCTACTGCTGCTGCTGAAGCAATGGTTATGATGCTTCGTTCAACAAAGGATAGAAATCAATTTTTAGTTGCAAGTGACTGTCACCCTCAAACCATAGATGTTTTAAAGACTCGCTCAGAACCAATTGGTGTTAAGCTAGTTATTAAACCTGTAGATGAGTTTGATTTTAACGATAAAATATTTGGTGCATTAATTCAATACCCTGCTACAGATGGTAAGGTTTTTGACTTTAGTGATCTTTGTCATCAAGCTCACGAGTCCGGAACACTTGTAGCCGTAGCAACAGACCTAATGGCCCTTGCTATTATTCCAACGCCTGGTGAAATAGGTGCAGATATAGCAATTGGCAATTCTCAAAGATTTGGAGTGCCAATGGGATTTGGCGGTCCACACGCGGCATTTATTGCTGCAAAAGAAAATTTTAAACGACAAATGCCGGGTCGCATAATTGGCGTATCTGTTGATAGCAATGGTAATAGAGCGCTTCGCATGGCTCTTCAAACACGAGAACAGCACATACGAAGAGATAAAGCCACATCAAATATTTGTACTGCACAAGTATTGCTTGCTGTAATGGCAAGTATGTATTCAGTATATCATGGTCCATCTGGAATTAAAGCAATTGCTAATCGTATCCATAACAGAACTAGAATGCTTGCTAATAGTCTAAAGTATTCTGGATATCAAATTGTACATGAACAATTTTTTGATACTATACGTATATCAATAAATAATAATTCTATTCTAGAATTAAAAAAATCTGCAGAATTAAATAATTTAAATTTTAGATATTTTAATAATGGTGACATTGGAATATCGCTTGACGAAACAGTTTCAGAACAAGACCTTATCGATATTCTTTCTATCTTTAAATCAAAAATTTCACAAAAGAATACTTTTAATTTATCATTAAACCGTAAGTCTACTTTTCTTAGTCATGAAGTTTTTAATAAGTATCATTCTGAGACCGAAATGATGCGGTATATTCATAGATTAGAGTCAAAAGACCTTACGTTAAATACAAGTATGATTTCTCTTGGATCATGTACAATGAAACTTAATGCTGCCGCTGAGATGATGCCTATAAGCTGGCCAGAATTTGCTTTTTTACATCCATTCGCTCCTTCAGATCAAACTGAAGGATACAAAGAATTATGTGATTCACTCTCTGATTGGCTCATTGATATAACAGGTCTCAAAGGATGCTCTTTACAACCTAATTCTGGTGCACAGGGAGAATTCACTGGTCTTCTTGTTATTAGAGCATATCACTTAGACAATGGAGATTCTCATCGAAATATTTTCTTAATACCCTCTTCTGCGCATGGAACAAACCCCGCAAGTGCAGTAATGGCTGGAATGAATGTTGTAGTAGTCAAATGTGACGATAAAGGAAATATAGATTTAACAGATTTAAAGCTTAAGGTTGAAGAAAACAGCCAAAATCTTGCAGGAATCATGGTTACATATCCTTCTACTCATGGAGTTTTTGAAGAAGCTATTGGAGAAGTTTGTGATTTAATTCATAATCATGGAGGTCAAGTATATTTAGATGGCGCAAACTTAAATGCTATGGTTGGACTTACTCGATTAGGAGAATTTGGCGCAGATGTTTGCCATATAAATTTACACAAAACTTTTGCAATTCCGCATGGTGGCGGTGGTCCTGGTATGGGTCCAATTTGTGTCGCTAAACATCTCATTCCATTTCTACCTGGCCATCCTAATTTAAATAATTCAAAAAAAGCGATTCATGCCGTCTCAGCAGCGCCAATTGGAAGTGCAGGTGTCCTTCCTATATCTTGGGCATATATAGCAATGTTGGGTAGTGATGGATTAAAACTATCTACTGAAATTGCAATCTTGAATGCTAACTATATGGCGCATAGACTAAAAGATCATTTTCCAATATTATATCGAGGGGCTAAAGGCTATTCAGCTCACGAATTTATTTTAGACCTTCGACCATTAAAAAGAGATCATAATATTTCTGATGAAGATGTTGCAAAGCGATTAATTGATTATGGTTATCATGCGCCAACTATGTCTTTTCCTGTTCCAGGAACATTAATGATAGAACCAACAGAGAGTGAATCTAAAAGGGAGCTTGATCAATTTTGTGATGCAATGATATTAATTAAAAATGAAATCCAGGATATTATTAATGGAAATTCTGATAAAGATGATAATCCCCTTACTAATGCTCCACATACTGCTCAAGTTGTTACAAATGATAATTGGGATCATGCCTATTCACGAAATCAGGCAGCCTATCCAGCAAAATGGTTAAAAGAATTTAAATATTGGCCATCTGTTGGTCGTGTTAATAATGCTTTTGGAGATCGTAATTTAATTTGTACTTGCTCTCCTATTGAAGACTACGAAAATGAATAGCCTCTAGATACAATTAATTAATATAAATTAGATCCAGTATAATGTTTTGGAACGAAATATTAAAACAAATTGAGATCGATTAAGCGAGAAGAGTCTCATGTTCTTCCATCAGCTCTATATATTCACTCTCTAAATTATTCATTATATCCATTGAATTTTGTAAGGTCTCATAATTATCAGAATTTTCAGGATTTTTAGTAATTAACCTCTGTTTTTCTAATTCATTTTCAATATTTTTAAATCGTTTTTCGATCCAAGATACCCTGTTACGTTTTTTCTTTTTTGCTTCATAGTTTGATTTTCTTTTTAATGGCTTTTTAGCTTTTTGAGAAATAATATTATTAGAATTTTTTAGCTTTTTCCATTCATAATATTCATAGTTACCTTCATAAACCTGAATGGTGCTTTTACCCACTTCAACAGTTATGTTCGTAACATTGTTAAGGAAATACCGATCATGAGAAATACATACAATTGATCCATTAAATTGAGTAAAAGCTTTTTCAATTATATTTCTAGAAATCATATCTAAATGATTTGTTGGCTCATCAAGTAATAATAAGTGAGAAGGCTCTACTAACATCCGCGCCATTGCAAGCCTCGCTTTTTCACCTCCTGATAGTACTTTAATTAATTTATTAATCTCATCAGATTTAAATAAAAAACTCCCTAGGTATGTTCGAATTTGAGTTTCACCCCATCCTGGACTCACTTTTTGAATAGTTTCAATAATTGTATCATCTTTATCAAGAATATCAAGTTGGTGTTGAGCGTAATAAGCTGTTTCAACTCCACTCCCAAGTAATATATTACCGGAAGAAGGATTTTCTATACCTGCCAACATTTTAAGTAACGTTGATTTACCAGCACCATTATGACCTACTAGTCCAATCTTATGTCCTCTCTCAATAGCCATATTCATTTCATCAAAAACTTCAACTTCTTCAAAGTTTTTACTCACATTTTTACACGACGCAATTTTTAATGGCGGTCGAGTTGGTTGTGGCAAAATTAATGTCAATGAACTATTATCTTCAAATGGTGCAATAATTTTATCCATTTTATCTAACATTTTGACTCTACTTTGAACCTGTTTTGATTTAGTATTTTTAGATCTGAATCGTTCAATGAAACGTTCAGTCTCCTTTATTTGTTTTTGTTGGTTTTTAAATGCATTTTGATTTTGCTCTAATCGTAAAGCTTTGTCAATCTTGTACTTAGAATAATTACCTTTATATAAAATAACTTTTTTAAGATCAATTTCAATAATATGATTAACAGATTTATCTAAGAATGTACGATCATGACTTATCATCACCATTCCACCCTTCCAATCTGTCAAAAAATTTTCTAACCAAATAGTAGCATCTAAATCTAAATGGTTAGTTGGCTCATCTAAAAATAATATATCAGGCTCTTGAAGAAGAATTGAGGCAAGAGCCACACGCATTCGCCATCCACCTGATAAAATATGCATAGGTTGGTTTAGTTGTTTATCAGCGAATCCAAGCCCGTATAAAATCTTTTTTGCTTTTTTCTCTATTGTCCAACCACCTAAAGCTTCAAAATGATTCTGCACTTCACCTAATTCATTTACTAAATGAATATTTTTTTCATCTTTGGAAATTGCATCTGACAATTCATGCATTTTACTTTCAATTTCTCCCAACTTAGGATAAGCAGTAAGAACTTCTTCTAAAATTGATTGATCAGAACCCACTATTATATCTTGAGCTAAATATCCTATAGTTGTTGATTTATCTAATTGGACACTTCCAGTGTCAGGTATTTCTTTACCAAGCATTATACGAAGCAATGTGGTTTTGCCTGAGCCATTAGGGCCAACAAGTCCTAAGCGCATACGACTCTTAATAAAAATATTTACATTATTAAATAGATCGCCATCTGGAAAAGATTTAGATAGGCTTTCAAGCCTTATCATAATTTATTTAAGTGTGCCAAAAACATTAGAGCCGTGATTTAATTCTAAATTCACTGGGTATATTTTATTAATCAATTGCGAATCTCCATCAACTTGAACTTGTATATAATTATCTGTATGTCCTATTACTTTTCCATTTTTAATGCTCTCAAATAGTACTGGGCGAGTTGAATTAATAAATTTATCATTGAAATAATGAATTTTTTTATCAGAAAGAATATGGAGAATTTTACTTCTTTCAGATCTTATTTTAAATTCAACTACATCTTTATTTTTAATAGCTTCCGTATTTGACCTTTCTGAATAAGTGAAAACATGTAGATAAGATATATCTAATTCATTTAAATAATTATAGGTCTTATAAAATTCATCATCTGTTTCACCTGGAAAACCAACAATAACATCAACTCCAATACATGCATTTGGTAAAAGATATTTAATTCTATCTATTCTTTCTTTATATAATTCTCGATTATATCTACGTCGCATTGCGCTTAAAATTTTATTTGACCCTGATTGAAGCGGAATATGAAAATGGGGCATAATTTTTTCTGAAGATGCACAAAATTCAATAATTTGGTTAGAAAGTAAATTTGGTTCAATTGAAGATATTCTAATTCTATCTACGCCAGCTAACGTGTCTAACTGCTGAATAAGATCGTAAAAGGTTTCAGTTGTCCCATTTCCATAGTCACCTATATTTACACCGGTCAGAACAATTTCTCTTGCACCTTTATTTGCTACTTCCCTGGCAGTTATCATTGTATTTTTTATACTATCACTTCTACTTTTCCCTCTAGCTAATGGTATAGTACAAAATGAGCATGTATAATTACATCCATCTTGTATTTTTAAAAAAGAACGAATTCTTTCACCAGATGAGAATGATGATTTAAATCTATTAACATCTTTAATTTCTGATTGAACTATCTTGGCGCTCTCATTAATACCTAATGCATCAAGGTGAGTAAGCAAATTAAATTTTTCTTTAGCTCCGAGCACTATATCAACACCCTCAATTTTAGAAATTTCATTAGGTTTTAATTGAGCATAACACCCAATAATTGCTATTGATGAATCAGGGTTGCGACGCTTTGCCTGACGTATAAGTTTACGAGCTTCTTTATCAGCATTCTCTGTAACAGAGCAGGTATTCAAAACATAAATATCTGCTTTTTCTTTATAGTTTACTTTTTCAAAACCATGTTGTATAAAATCTCGAGAAATTGTTCCAGTCTCAGAAAAGTTTAATTTGCATCCCATAGTATGGAAGGCTACGCGTTTAGTTGGTGTACTCATGATTAATAAATTTAATGTAAAAAAACTAACTTGAATTAAGCTTATAATTATTTAAATAATCGAATACATTATAATTTAATATATAAAATTACAATAAAATTTGTTTCAACCCATCTAATCCATTCCGTAATTTTTTAAATGAACCCAAATGAAAAAATTAGCAACCTACGTACTGAAATAGACGAAATAGATGAACATTTAGTGATTCTCCTCTTGAAAAGATTTTCTTATACTAAAGAGATTGGTAATGTTAAAGCTTCAAATGCAATGGCCATTGATAATCTAGAACGCGAAAAAGACATTATTGAGCATCTGTCAAATAAAGCTAATCATAATTTAAAAAAAGAAGATATTTCAGCTATTTTTAAATTGATTTTCAATATTTCAAAAAATTTGCAGAAAATAAAATAGAGTTTGTTCGCGCTTGATTCTTTCATTAATATCACCATCATGGATTACATGAACACAAAGAATTATTTAAGCTGGTTTTGGTTTTTTAGCCAAAAAGGGGTCTCGTAGTCCCAAGTATACCAGTATACATTGACTATGTTTAAACCCCGACTTTGATCGGGGTTTTTTTTTGCTCAAAATGGATAAAACACAACTAACATTAAAACAATTTGAAGACTTGGTCTCCCAAGGATATCAAACAATACCTGTTTATAAAAGAATTTTGGAAGCTGCCATTATTAATAAGATTAATAAATCTACAGATCCCGTTAAAATAATAAAAAATTTAATTAAAGAATTGAAAGGTATAAAATGACAACAATTGGTATTCAAGGTGGAAAAGGAAGTTTTTCAGAGGAAGCCTCTAATATATTTTGTAAAAATCATGGACTAACTGATTTCAAAATTATTTATCAAATCTCATCTGAGCATGTACTAGCGGGTGTTGAGAATGGAAAAACCGATTATGGTATTATTGCAATGGAAAATGCACAAGGTGGGGTAGTCATAGAAAGTGTTGAGGCCCTTTCAAAATATCGATGTGATATAATTGAAATGTTTCATATACCCGTTAATCAAAACTTACTTGGAGTTGAGGGGACTAATATTGGTGACATAATGGAAATTCATTCTCACCAACAAGCTCTTCGCCAATGCAAAGATTATTTAAGTGAACATTTTTGGTCACGTCCATTAATAGAAGAAGATGATACAGCAGAAGCAGCTAGAAGATTGGCTGAAGGGAAACTACCTTCAAATGCTGCCGTAATCGCAAATCAAGCATGTGCTGAATTATATAATCTTGAAATCCTACAAGAAAGCATCCATGATTTAAAACATAATCTTACTTTATTTCTTGGGATTAAAAAATTGGGGGGTGCATGAATTCTGTAGGAATAATAGGTTTTGGTCGATTTGGAAAAGTATTAGCAAATATTTTACAAAAAGGATTCTCCATTAAAGTTTATGATGAAAACCCAAGTGCGCCATTTCATGGTATAGAAAACAGCAGTCTAAAAAATGTATTAAATGAAAATATTATTTTTATTGCAGTTCCAATACGAGAATTTGAAAATGTAATTAATAAAATTGCTTCATCACTTAAAAAAGGAACAACTATTATTGATGTATGCTCAGTAAAAAAGTATCCAACAGAGATAATGGAAAAAAAGTTAAATCCTGATGTAGGGATTATTGCAACTCATCCGATGTTTGGTCCAGATTCATTTTTATCAAATAATAAACTTAAAATGATGATGCATAATACTAGAGATGCAAATCAAGATTTTAAGTTTTGGAAACGTTTTTTTACAGATCAAGGAATAAAAGTTATGGAAATGACTCCAGATCAACATGATCAAATGGCCGCAAAAACGCAAGGGGTAACGCATTTCTTAGGTCGTATGCTCAAAGAATATGGAATTCGTAAAACACAAATTGATACACAAGGGTTTAGAAATTTACTAGACTTAGTTGATCAAACATGCAACGATACATGGGAACTATATTCTGACCTTCAACTTTTTAATCCGTATACAGAAAACATGATAAAAAAACTTAAATCTGCAACGGATTCTTTAGATAATCGATTAAAGGAATTACAAAATGTGGAAAATTAATAGCTGGAGAAAATATACCGCCAAACATATTCCTAATTATCCTAACCAGAAACATTTATCCGAAGTTGAAAAAACTTTAAAGAGTTTTCCCCCTCTAGTTTTTGCTGGTGAAGTGAGATCTTTAAAACGTTCACTTGCTGAAGTGTCTGATGGTAACAGTTTCTTACTACAAGGAGGAGATTGTGCAGAAAGTTTTTCTGAATTTAATGCAGATAATATTCGAGATACATTTAGAGTGATTTTGCAAATGGCTGTAGTTTTAACCTCAGGCGCAAATTTACCCATTATTAAAGTAGGAAGAATGGCTGGTCAATTTGCAAAGCCTAGATCAAGTGATACTGAAACAATAAATGGAGTAGAGCTCCCAAGCTATACTGGAGATATTATTAATGATATAAATTTTGATAAAAAAATGAGGCAACCTGACCCTGATCGTATGTTAAAAGGATATTCTCAAGCTGCTTCAACTCTAAATTTGCTTAGAGCTTTTGCCGATGGTGGGTATGCAGATCTTCGGCATGTTAATTCTTGGAACATGGGTTTTGTTAAAAGTGGCCCACATGCTGAGAGATATCATCATCTCGCTCACCAAATCCAAGAAAGCTTAAATTTTATGGATGCTTTAGGAATAAACTCAAATAATACACCTCAACTAAGAAAAGTTGATTATTTTACAAGTCACGAAGCATTGCTACTTCCTTATGAGGAAGCCCTTACCCGTGTCGATTCAACTTCTGGCAATGTTTATAATACTTCCGCACATTTTGTTTGGATTGGCGATAGAACACGATTTAAAAATAGTGCCCATGTTGAGTTTTGCCGTGGAATTCAAAATCCTATTGGAATTAAATGTGGCCCTTCATTAGACCCCGATGAATTAATTGAATTATTAGACATTTTAAATCCAGAAGATGAAGCCGGTCGCATAACGTTAATTACTAGGTATGGTTATGAGCAAATTGAAAATTATTTACCTAAACTAATAAGAAAAATAAATAAGGAAGGAAGAACTGTGGTCTGGTCTTCTGATCCAATGCATGGTAATACAACTAAAAGTAGAAACGGAATTAAAACTCGGTCTTTTGATCACATCATAGGTGAATTAAAAAAGAATATTCAAATACATAAAGCTGAAGGAACTCGAGCTGGTGGAGTACACCTCGAAATGACAGGCCAAAATGTTACTGAATGCACAGGTGGTCTAGATAAAATTTCTGAAGATAATCTTTCGGACAGATATAGAACACATTGCGATCCGCGATTAAATGCAAATCAAGCTATAGAATTAGCTTTTATGATAGCTGATGAATTAAAAAAGAATGTCTATTAAAGGAACCATTACTTTCCCTGGTGATAAATCACTATCGCATAGAGCTCTTATTTTTGCAGCTATGTCAAATGGAGAATCGCAAATTTCAAATCTATCAAATGGTGACGATGTGATTTCTACTCGTAAATGCTTAGAACATTGCGGCATTGAAATATTTGATAAGGAACATGTTATACATGTTCGTGGAGGCAAATTTTCTGATCCAACAATGGATTTAAATTGTGGAAACTCTGGAACCACTACTCGTTTGTTATTAGGCCTTTTAGCGGGTAAAGGAATTAATGCTACATTTGTAGGCGACCAATCGCTTTCATCACGGCCTATGAATAGGATATTAGAACCATTAACAAAAATGGGATTAAAATCAAAAAGCAATGATGGAAAACTACCCATAACAATTTCCAAGAGTAATTTAAATGGTATTTCACATAGATTATTAATTGCTAGTGCGCAGATTAAATCTGCTATTCTTTTAGCTGGGATTGGAGCAAATGGAGAAACTTCAACGACCGAAACCATTATGTCAAGAGACCATACAGAAATAATGCTTAAAGAATTAGGGGCAACACTTTCAACGAAAAATTTAACAAATACGATTTCAAAATCTACTATATCATCGTTGATTAATTTTAATGTACCCGGTGATCCTTCTACTTCTTCATTCTTTTCTACTGCTGCTATGCTTATTCCTGAATCATCAATTATTATAGATAATATTTTATTAAATCCTACCCGAATTGGTTTTTATAAAATAATTCATAAAATGGGGGCAAATATAGTCTATTTAAATGAAAGAACTCACTGGGGAGAAAAAATTGGAGGTCTTAAGATAGTTTCAAGCAAATTACACAGTATTAATATTTCGAAAAATGAGGTCCCAGGATTAATAGATGAATTACCCCTAATTGCTTTATTAGCTACTCAAGCAAATGGAACAACTGAAGTTCGAGGCGCAAAAGAGCTAAGGTTTAAAGAATGTGATCGAATAAAAGCTATTTGTCAAAATCTATCCAACATGGATGCTAATATAAAAGAGCTAGACGATGGATTTATTATTAAAGGCCCAACTCCTTTAAAAGCGACAAAAATTAAAACATATAATGATCATCGTATCGCTATGACATTTGCTATTGCTGGACTTATTTCTAATAGAAATATCGAGCTCGATAACCCTGATTGTGTTTCAATTTCATATCCAGAATTTTACCAACAATTAGCAAGGTTAAAGAAATGAAGCATTTTGCAGTTATTGGTTGCCCGATTGAGCATAGTTTAAGTCCACTGCTTCATCAAGAGATTTACCGTCAGTTGGATATAAGTGCCTCTTATGAGAAAAAATATGTTATGACAAATGAATTAGATAGTTTTATTTATACAAATAAATTAAATGGTTTTAATGTTACCATTCCCCATAAGCAGACTATATTGCCTTTTTTAAAAACTCTAGATGATTCTGCAAAAACAATTGGCGCAGTTAATTGTGTTTATAAAGGTAAAGGCTACAATACAGATTGGATTGGATTTCTTAAAACTATTAATCATAATGGATTATCTTTAAATGATAAAAGTTGTGTTATTATTGGCGCCGGAGGCGCTGCAAGAGCAATTGCATATGGATTGATAAAAAAAGGTATTAAATCTATATCAATAAAGAATAGAACGATTGAGTCAGCGCAAAAACTATTAGAATGGATAAATGTTATTCATCCAACTAATAGTTTAGATGAAACGCCTAACATAATAATTAATTGTACACCACTTGGAATGTGGCCTAAAATAAATTCCATGCCAGATATAGAAATAAATAATCAATCAATACTAATTGAAACAGTTTATAATCCACTTGAAACAAAATGGTTAAAGTCTGGGGCGGAAATTGGTGCTAAGACAATAAGTGGTTTAGATATGTTTATTTGGCAAGGAATTGCTTCAGTTGAAATATGGATGGGTGAAAAAATTTCAGAAAAAATTAAATTAGAAAAGATAAAAAAGGTATTAAAATCAGAATTATGTTAAAACAACTCAAATTTCTAACTGCAGGTGAATCGCATGGACAAGGCCTTCTAGGAATCTTAGATGGTATGCCAGCAGGATTAGAAGTATCTGAAGACTATATTGATTCACATCTAGTTCGAAGACAAATGGGTCATGGGCGAGGTGGTCGGATGAAAATTGAAAAAGACCATGCAGATATATGGTGTGGAGTAAGACATGGAAAATCAATTGGTTCACCAATTGGTCTTATCGTTAAAAATAAAGATTGGGAAAACTGGACAAAAAAAATGTCAGTTACGCCTGTAGAAGATAAAATTCGCAAAGTGACACTGCCACGCCCTGGTCATGCAGATCTAGCTGGAATTCAAAAATATGGTTTTGATGATATTAGGAATGTTCTCGAACGTTCAAGTGCTAGAGAAACTACTATGAGAGTAGCTCTTGGGTCATTGTGTAGAAAACTTTTAGAAGATATTAATATTCAAATTGGGAGCCGTGTTGTTCAAATTCACAATGTCCAAGATTGTAGCAATATACCCGACAATCTTTCTCCTAATGAATTGAGTCAAACTGTTGATTTATCACCTGTTAGATGTCTTGATAAAAAATCAGAAGCCAAAATGATTAAAACTATTGATAAAGCAAAAAAAACAGGTGATTCAGTTGGAGGAATATTTGAAGTTATAGCAAGTGGATTACCTTACGGACTAGGTAGTTACACTCAATGGGATCGTAAGCTTCAAGCACGGATTACCGCGATGATGATGAGTGTAAATGCTTTTAAAGGAATTGAAATTGGTGAAGGTTTTAGTGAAACAAAAAGGTTTGGAAGTGAGATACATGATGAAATTGGACATGATGGAAAAAAGTTTACTCGCTTTACAAACAATGCTGGAGGCATTGAAGGTGGGATGAGCAATGCCCAGCCTATTCTAATCCGTTTAGCAATGAAACCGATTCCAACATTAATTAAGCCGCTAAAATCTGTTGATATAAGTTCTATTGAAAGCAAGGAAGCTCATAAAGAACGAACCGATTCATGTGCTGTTCCCGCTGCCTCTATCATTGCCGAAAGTATGCTATGTTTTGTTATAGCAGATGCAATTCTAGAAAAATTTGGCGGAGATTCAATGGATCAGTTAAAAGCACACATAAAAACCACTGCTAAGTATTAATGAATTATTATTTAATTGGGATGATGGGCTCAGGTAAATCAACAGTTGGAAAATTGTTAGCTAAAAAACTAGAGACACCTTTTTTAGACTTAGATCATTATATTGAAGTAAAAAATAACAAATCCATTAATGATATATTTAAAGAAAAAGGTGAAAATTATTTTAGACAGCTTGAAACAAATGCTCTATCAGAAATTAAAGGTTCTGAAATAGTTGTCGCTTGTGGTGGCGGAATTATTTTAAATCATGAAAATAGAAAAAAAATATCTTCCAATGGTAAAGTTGTATTCCTTAAAGCATCAATCTCTAGTTTAATAAAGCGTTTATTATCAAATAAAGATCGCCCCCTATTGAATGATAAAAATATAGGGAATGAACTGATTAAAATATGGAATGAAAGAAAAAATTATTATAATGAAACTGCAGAAATAACGATTAATACAGATGGATACACTCCAGAAAGCATCAGCAGTTTAATTATTGAGAATTTAAACTAATGAATTCATTTCAAGTTAATTTGGCCAAGCGATCTTATTCAATTGATATTAGTCCTGGTATGATTAAAAAATGTCCTGCACTTCTCGCCGAACATAATCATGGACAAAAATGGATAATTATTTCTCAACATAATTTAATGGAGTTATTTGGATTTGATTTTTTGAAGGAATTGGAAAAAAATGGGTTTGACATTGATTTTATTACACTTCCAATTGGTGAAGCTGCTAAAAGCATAAACGAATATCGTCGTATAATTAGCCAAATGATTGAATTTTCTTGCGATCGAAAGACATCCATAATATGCTTAGGTGGAGGTGTTGTTGGAGATGTTGGAGGGTTTGTTGCTTCGTCATTTATGCGTGGAATTAATTATTTTCAAATTCCCACAACACTTCTTGCTATGGTTGATTCGTCCATTGGAGGCAAAACTGGTATTAATTTATCTGAAGGTAAAAACTTAATTGGATCAATTTATCAACCAAAAGGAGTTCTAATTGATCCTAATCTTTTAAAATCACTCCCAAAAGAAGAAGTTAATTCTGGAATTAGTGAGATAATTAAATATGGTGCAATTTGGAATAAAGAATTTCTATATCAAATAAGATCATGGCTAATGGATATAAATAATTTTCCTTTTGATGAAGCAATCTCTACATCTTGTAAGATCAAAGCTGAAATTGTGTCAAAAGATGAAAATGAAAATGGCCTTAGAACAATACTTAATTTTGGGCATACAATTGGACATGCAATAGAATCCCATCTTGGCTATGGTAAAATTAGACATGGAGAAGCTGTTGCTTTGGGCATGAAATGTTCTGGCTATATATCAGAGAAGCTAAATTTGATAACAAAAGATGATTTAATATTATTATTAAATATAATTAACAATTTACCTCTACCTCAACTACCACATATTGACTCTAATCATTTATTACCATTTATTAAGAATGATAAAAAAGCTGAAAAAGGTAAATTAAATTTTGTTGTGTTGCAGAATCTCGGCAATGCTAAAACGACAACTAAAGTCGACGAAAAATTAATTATAGAATCATTAAAGGTGCTCCATTGAACTTCTTTGTCATAAACGGTCCAAACTTAAATTTACTCGGTGTCCGCGACCCTAAAGTATATGGGCATGAAACCCTTCTGGATATTGAAAAATGGTTAAATAGTCATCCCGATTCTGAAGGGCATTCCTTTGTTTGGTTTCAATCTAATCATGAAGGTAAAATTATAGATCATATTCATAGCGCCATTGAAAATGCTGATGGAATTATTATTAACCCCGGTGCTTTTACTCATTATTCTTATGCTCTTAGAGATGCTATTGCCTCTGTTGATATCCCAACTATAGAAGTGCATTTAAGTGATCTCCATTCTCGTGAAGATTTTCGGAAAATATCTGTTATTAAAGATGTGTGCATCGCTCAAGTTTTTGGATTGAAGAAAACAAGCTATTTAGAAGGGTTCAAAAAACTACTCGCCATCCTTCATTGATTCGAAAACTCTTCTCTAGCAGAAACCGACTCTTATTTATGGTACTCTTGGATTGACTTCACCTCAATTTTTCTACCATTCAAACGGATAGCTCTCACTGCAGCTTCAGCTCCAGAAAGAGTTGTTATAACTTGAATCCCTTTCTTTATACATGCTCTTCCAATTGATTCTTCATCATACCTAGCGGTCGCTCCCATTGGAGTATTTATAACTAAACTAATTTCATCATTTTTTATAGCATCTACTACATTAGGTCTTCCCTCTCCAACTTTAAATACTGAATTAACCTTAAGCCCATTGCGTTTTAATTCTTTAGTTGTGCCTGATGTTGCTATAATGTCAAAACCAAGTTCAGTTAAATCTCTAGCTATTGGAATAATGTCAAGCTTATCTGCATCATTAACTGAAATAAAGACTTTTCCAGAATTAGGAATGTTATTTCCAGCGCTAATTGAAGCGCGCCTAAAAGATTCTCCCATAGTATTGGAGATACCCATTACTTCTCCTGTTGATTTCATTTCTGGACTTAAAAATATAGATTCTTCAGGAAATTTATTAAATGGCAGAACTGCTTCTTTTACAGCTACGTGATTCATGCTATCCCATGGATTTAAATCAAAATCTGCTAATCTTTTCCCGGTGGCAATTTGTGAAGCGATTCTTGCTAGTGGAGTATTTGTGGCTTTGCTCACAAAAGGTACCGTGCGGCTTGCTCTAGGATTTACTTCTAAAACATAAACTATGCCATCTTTATAGGCAAATTGCAAATTAATTAAACCTATTACATTTAATTCCAAAGCTAAAGATTTAGTTATTTTTATAATTTCATCCATTGCTTCAGTTGTAATTCGATAGGGTGGTAATACGCAGGCTGAATCACCAGAATGTATTCCAGCTTCTTCGATATGTTGCATAATTGCGCCTATGTGAACTTCTTTCCCATCACTTAAAGCATCAACATCAAATTCAAAAGCATCCTCTAAAAACTGATCAATCAGTATCGGGTGGCCTTCAGTGACATCAGCATTCCTTGAAATATAGTTAACTAATTGGTCTTTAGAATAAACTATTTCCATTGCTCGTCCGCCCAATACATAACTTGGCCTAGCTAAGACAGGAAATCCGATTTTTTCTGCTACATTTATAACTTCATCAAGTGTTCTACCTGTACCAAATTGTGGGCAGGTTACATTTAGTTTATCTAATATTTTGCCAAATTTTTCACGATCTTCTGCTAAATCAATATCTTTTGGTGAAGTCCCAATTATAGGAACTCCAGCTTTTGCTAAATCATTCGCAATCTTTAGTGGAGTTTGTCCTCCAAACTGAACCAATACCCCATCTGGCTTTTCAAACTCTACAATATTAAGTACATCTTCAAATGTTACTGGCTCAAAATATAATCGGTCTACTAAATCAAAATCTGTACTTACAGTTTCAGGATTACAATTAACCATTATAGTCTTAAAACCTTGATCACGCAAACCAAAAACTGCTTGGACACAACAGTAATCAAATTCAATTCCTTGTCCAATTCGATTAGGACCTCCACCAAGTATTATAACTTTTTTACCTTCTAAGGGCTCAATTTCATTTTCATCATCATAAGTTGAGTAACAATAAGGCGTTTCCGCTTCAAATTCTGCAGCGCATGTATCCACGACTTTAAATGAAGGAAAGACCGATTCTTCTTTGCGCTGCTTTCTAACTTCTAATTCAGTTTTTCCTCTCATTCTGGCTATTTGTTTATCTGAAAATCCTTGCTGCTTTAATTCAAGTAGTCCTGTATCATTATTTGTTTCAGCTAACATTTTAATTTGATTTAAAAACCATGGGTCAATTTTTGTAACATTAAAGACATCTTCAATAGATTGACCTTCTAAAAATGCTTGTCTTACTTTTAAAAGTCTAAATGCAGTTCCATAGCGTAGAGTAGACATATCCAATGACCGTGCTCGATTTAAATCTGTGTCACCTTCAGCAACAGGTTTTGATTCTAAACCTTCAAGGCCTACCTCTAACGACCTGTAAGCTTTTTGAACTGATTCTCGAAAGGTTCTACCAATTGACATTACCTCTCCGACACTTTGCATTTGAACACCTAAATGACCAGAGGCTGAAGGAAATTTTTCAAAATCGAACCGTGGAACTTTTGTAATTATATAATCAATTGTGGGTTCAAAAGCAGCTAATGTTTTTCCTGTGATATCATTAGGAAGTTCATCTAATGTAAACCCAACAGCTAGCTTTGCAGCTACTTTTGCAATTGGGAAACCAGTAGCTTTAGATGCAAGTGCTGAAGAGCGACTAACTCGAGGATTCATTTCAATAATAATCATACGTCCATTTTCAGGATTTACAGCAAACTGTACATTTGAACCGCCCGTTTCAATGCCTATAGTCCTTAAACATATTATTGCCCAATTTCGCATTTGTTGAAATTCTTTATCTGATAGAGTCATTGCTGGTGCTACAGTAACTGAATCACCAGTGTGAATTCCCATTGGATCTATATTTTCGATAGAACAAATAATTATTACGTTATCAGCTGTATCACGAATTACCTCAAGTTCAAATTCTTTCCAACCAAGCAACGATTCTTCAACTAACACCTCCGTAATTGGACTTGCTGATAAACCATTCTCAATTAATTTCTGAAATTCATCAAAATTGTAGGCTACGGAACCTCCTGTACCACCCATAGTAAATGAAGGTCTAATTATAATTGGGAAATTCATCGTGTCGAGTAAACTCTCAGCTTCTTGCCAAGTATTTACAAAGCCACCTTGGGCAGTATCAATGCCAACAGCATCCATTTCTTTTTTAAAACGTTCTCGATCTTCAGCTTTATTTATAGCATCTACTTGAGCACCTATTAATTGGACATCATATTTCTCTAAGATACCTTCTTTATGTAATGCAATTGCAATATTGAGTGCAGTTTGCCCACCAACTGTTGGAAGGATTGCATCCGGTTTCTCTTTTTGAATAATTGCCTCAACATATTCAGGTGTAATTGGCTCAATGTATGTTGCATCAGCAAGGTCAGGATCTGTCATTATAGTAGCAGGATTAGAATTTACAAGAATAACTCTAAATCCTTCCTCTTTTAATGCACGAGTGGCTTGAGTTCCCGAGTAATCAAATTCACAGGCTTGACCAATAATTATTGGCCCGGCACCAATAATTAAAATTGAATCTATATCTTTTCTTTTAGGCATTTATTTAATTATTAATGAAAACTTTATCATCAAGCCCTTGATTAATTACATAGTTTGAAAATTTCATGGTTATTTCACCTTTGAACTCATCTTTATCCAAACTGAAACCACTCGCTTTAACTAAATCATTATCAGAGTTAAATACGATATCATTATTAAAATTATTTTTTATTCTACTTATCTCTTTAATAGCTATAATTAATTTTGTCTCCTCAGGAACCATTATATTATTAATATTCATATAATTTGTTTTTATTGAAAATATTTTTTCTGAATCCAAAGAAATATCAACTTCTGTTATAATCCATTTTTTTGCATCAATCAATAAACTCATTATTATGTTGGGTTCTTCGGATTGAAAATTTCGAATAGGCATATCTAAAGAATCTGGATTAACGCTTCCAGTTATTAAATAAAATTGTTTATTATCACGAATTGTACGATTGACTTCATTTATATAATTAAACATTTCAAATAGCTTATTTGGGTTGCTATTAATTCCTGTTTTTGGAATAATAGCAAAACCATTAGTTTTAATATTTAATTTATCAGGCTTTTTAAAGAACATTTTAATTCTCTTTTTGGGCATTCTAAAACCTGTCATATTAATTTTTATATTAATATCTACTTGATAATCATCTATCTTCGAAAATTGTGTAATAATTTTATTTTTTATTTCTAATAGTTCAGTGTTTTGAGCTCTAATTGGTAAAAATAAAAAAACAATGATAATAATATTGTATCTTTTCATGATTTTATATCTTTATTTAAAAAAACAAAGGCAGAAATTCCAAAAAATATTAGACTATATGTAATAAGAACGCTTAGTTTTTTACCAATTAGTGACCATGGTATTGGGTCTTTGAAAGCATCAAGCCAAACATTAAAATAACTTACAAAAACATAGGGTTCTATTTTTGTAAAAAAATCTAATGGAATTGCAATTATTATATACCCTACAATAATTAAAAACATTGCACCAATAATTGGTCCAATCCCATTGTTCACCATTGAAGAGAACATGAAGCAAAGCGTTGACACCATACACATAACAACAATTGCTAATGAAAATGAGAGAAGCATTCTTATCCAGGCTTGACTCTCATTTAGAATAAGGATTCCATTATCAATAACAATTAAATCACCAGTTCCAAGTATCAATGATCCAATACCTAAGCTCCAAAAAGCACAAAAAATAACAAGACCAGCAGAATAGATATAACTAGCTAATAATTTTGATAATAAAATTTTTAACCTGCTAACTGGTCGAATCAAAGTAAGTCTAAATATACCATTTGAACCATCAGCTGCAACGGCATCTCCCGCAGCCAAAGTAATTAAGAAGGGAATGTGAATCCAAAGTGCATTCATAATAATATATGTAGCGAGGAATGCATTAATAATAGAACCTACGATCATAAAAGAGCCTTCTAATCCTCGAGCATAATCGTTTTGTAAACTTTCGCTTCCATACATGAACCCCCATAATATCAAAGGCATCAATATTGAAATACCAATGAAACCAATATAACTGCGCCATCTTCCAGTAATGACCAATAATTCATTATAAATTAAACTTAACATTATATTTTACCTTTAATTCCTACCTTAGATAAGTAAAGGTCCTCTAAGCTTGTTTTAGGAATTACAGCTGATACTAATATATCATTTTGTACTAATATCTGTACAAGTTCAGAAGTTTTATTAGCACTAATACTTACTCTTAATATTCCCTCTTCAACATCGCAACGATGAATCCATTCATACTTTGATAATAACTTAACTGACTTATCAGTTTGATCAACATGCACTTCAGTCATTAACATATCTGACTCTCTAAGAAGATCTTCTATTTTACCGGCTGTTATAAGTTCTCCTAGACTAATCATGGCAATATGTGAAGAGATCTTTTGGACTTCATCAAGCAAATGTGATGAAATAAATATTGTGATACCTTCAGAAGATAACTCTCCAACTAAATCGCGGATTTCTTTCATTCCTTCTGGGTCAAGTCCGTTTGTTGGTTCGTCTAATATAAGTAATTTTGGATTCCCCATGAGAGCTTGTGCTATTCCAAGACGTTGTTTCATTCCTTGGGAATATGTTTTTACTTTATCATTCCCACGATCTCCTAAACCTGTACGATCTAAAACTTTTTGTATACTTGAAATTTCTGTTCCATCCATCCTTGCTAATATTTCAAGATTAGTTTTAGCCGATAGATGTTTATGAAAATCAGCTCTTTCAATCAAGGCTCCAACATCAGATAATGCTTTATTCCCCATCTTTTGGATAGAATTCCCATTAATAAAAACATCACCTATATCTGGAGAGATTAGCGCAGTCATCATTCGAATCGTTGTTGATTTTCCACTTCCATTTGGACCTAAGAAACCATAAACGGAGCCATCAGGTATTTGAAGACTTAAATTATTTACAGCTTTACGTAAGCCAAATGATTTAGTCAAATTATTCGCCTCTAGAATCATTTAGACATCATTGTTATGAATTGTTCAAATAAATATCGACTATCATGAGGACCTGGACTTGATTCCGGGTGATACTGAACAGAGAAAGCATCAATATCAGTACATCGTATACCTTCAGAAGTTTCATCATTTAAATTAATGTGAGTTGAAATAACATTATTAGGCAGTGAATTTAAATCAACAGCAAAACCATGATTTTGACTCGTAATTTCAATTTGTCCTGTCTCCACATTTCGGACAGGATGATTAATTCCACGATGACCAAATTTTAGTTTAAATGTTTTTGCACCTAAGGCTAAAGATAAGATTTGATGACCAAGACAAATACCAAAAATTGGCTTTTTACCTAATAACTCTTGAACCATTGCTATCCCATACTTTACTGCTGAGGGGTCTCCAGGACCATTACTTAAGAAAACTCCATCAGGGTTAAACTTTAATATTTCAGTAGCTGAAGTTTTACTTGGGAATACAGTGACATTACATCCTGATTTTTCTAATAGTCTAAGAATATTATATTTTATACCATAGTCAATAGCGGCAACTTTATATTTTTTTGAATTAGAATTTTCTTTCCAATTAAACGATGATTCTGTTGAAACAATTTTAGCTAAGTCTAACCCTGACATAGATGGAACTTTAAAAAGTTTTTCTTTTAGACTTTCTATATTTAAATCAGTAGATGAAATAATACCATTCATCGCGCCTTCATTCCTTATATGTCGTGTCACTGCTCTTGTGTCGATATTTCGAATACCTACAATCCTATGCTCTTTTAAATATTCTCCTATAGATTGTTTAGAACGCCAATTAGATGGAACATCAGATTCTTCTTTAATGATAAACCCGGCAACTTGTATGCGATTAGATTCAATATCTTCATTGTTAACACCATAATTCCCAATATGAGGAGAAGTCATCGTTACAATTTGTTTACAGTATGATGGGTCCGTCAGGATTTCTTGATATCCTGACATTCCGGTATTAAAGCAAACCTCTCCCGTCGTTTCACCTTCATAACCAAATGAACATCCATGGAATTCACGACCATCTTTAAGTAATAAGATTGCTTGTTTATCTTTATTCATCCTTTATCCATTTTGACGAAAGCAATTGAAAATTTGTTCATTAAATAAAAATTAAATATAATAAATAGAGATTGGATCAAATTGGTTTTTATTTGACCCTTCATGATTATTTGACCGCCCTGATAGTGACAAACAAAAAACGACCGCCCTTAAACAAAAGGGTGGCCGTTTTAAAAATATCCATAGTGTAAATTCTTAACTTTTTATGAAAGATGAAACAGGATTAATTATAATTTTAATTTTTTTTCAACTACTATAGAAGCAATAATTAAATCCTGAATAGCATTACCTATAGAATTAAATAATGTTATTTCAGATTGATCAGTTCTTCCGATCACTTTTTTATCAATCAAAGCACCAATCTCGCCTTCAATATTATTCCAATCATATTTCCCTTCATTAACTGGAATAATAATATCTCCAGCCTCTAGTTTACTGGAAGATAATTCATCAATATAAATTTTTGATCCTTGAATAACTGAGGTATCTAACTCTCTTGTATTTGGTCTATGTGCACCCACAGCATTTATATGTACACCTGGCTTAATATTTTCTATGTTGAACAAAGGCTCTTCACTCGTTGTTGCCGTACATATTATATCTGCATCTTTTAGGCTCTCAAATTTGCCTGGTTGAACAATATCACCGTATTCATCACAAAATTTTTCAGTTTTTTCTTCAGTTCTACCAATTATAAATATAGATGATAAATCTCGCACACAACAAATAGCCTCTAGCTGAGATCTTGCCTGTGCTCCTGTACCAAAAATAAAGGCACAATTAGAATCTTTGTTAGATAAAATATCAGTTGCGAGCCCTGAAGCAGCCCCAGTTCGAAGCAACGTAACATATTTTCCATCAATTAAGGCTAAGGGATTTCCTTTTGTAGAATCCATAACTAGAATCAATCCATTAATAAGCGGCAATCCTTTTTCCGGATTATTAAAATGGACGTTTACAACTTTTATTGTAATGTAAAGCCCCCCTTTAATATATGCAGGCATACATAGATTAAGCGCATTTTGATCTTCTAAATGCAGATTGATTCGGTTGGGTACCACTGCTGTACCATTACTTAATGCTAAAAAAGCATCTTTCATAGCTCGGATCGCATCTGGCATTTGGATCACAGCGCTTACATCATTTTTGCCGTAAAAGGGAAGATTCATTGAAAAAATATTATTTTTTAGTTAGTGCCCAAGATCCATCCCAATCATCTCCAGGTGGATTGTCTTTATAATGTTCACATCTAGGAATATAAATACGACTTGGATTGGTCTTACGACCAGGGAACATATCCTCTAGCTTATCAGATGCTATAAATGCCTCTATTGCTTTTTCCCATTCTTGATTACGATAAAGTTTAATGGCTTTATCATAAGCGGGTAAAAGCTTTTCATATCCTGGAGGCATCTTATCAGCCTCGGCAATAAGTTCAAATACTTGTGCGGGCTCGGTCTTACCCATAACAATTACATAATCAAGGTCCCGCCATATAAATTTGTCCTTACAGGCATTATAAGTTTCTTCAGCCACTTGAATATATACACCATATTGTTTAGCAGAGGCTTCAAGTCGAGCTGCAAGGTTTACAGTATCACCCATCATCGTATAATTCATTCGCATGGCTGATCCCATATTACCTGTGACCATCTTTCCGGTATTAATACCAATTCTATTTTGCATATTATGTACTATCTCAGGCCAACGATCTCCCACTGCCTGCCACTTTTCTCTTAATTTTGCTAGCCTTTCTTGCATTTTTACAGCAGTCAAACAAGCCCAGTATTCATGGTCATTTACAGGAGCGGGAGCGCCATAAAATGCAACGATAGCGTCACCTATATACTTATCAAGCGTTCCTTTATTCTCTAAAAGTATATCGGTCATTTCAGTTAAATAATCATTTAATAATTCTACTAGATCACCTGCTGTTAACTTTTCAGAAAAAGCTGAAAAACTTTGAATATCGGTAAAAAATGCAGTATGAAAACCCTCTTCTCCACCTAATGAAGGTTCTTCTTTTGCATCAAACATTTGGTCAATCAATTCAGGTGATATATAAGTCCCAAAAGTATCCTTTAAAAATCGTTTATCTTTTTCAACAATAAGGAAGTTATAAAGAAAGATACCGCTATATGTACCGACCATAGCCAAAGCTGGTCGGATAACTTCCCACATAACTAAAGAAGAGAAAAACTGACTATAAGTAAATAAAACCCATCCAACAATTCCCACGAGTGGAATAGGTAACGTATATAATGGTTTTTCTGGGAAGCTGACAACCACCCCTAATAATATACAGATAGCAATTATAATTATAAAGGTCTCGGCACGATCTTTTGGTTTTACAAATTCATCTTTGAGAAGACTATTGATTACATTGGCATGAATCTCTACTCCAGCAAAGGTTTCTTGAACAGGTGTATTTCTTAAATCCATAAGTCCTGGAAGAGAGGCTCCCACAAAAGCTACTTTACCTTCCCAATATTCTGGTGGAAGCATTTCAGGATCAAAACAATACATATAGGGGAGGTAATAAAAGGTTTGAAAACGGCCATAATAATTCACATACATACGACCATTTTTATCAATAGGAATTTCTCTGACTACTGTATTTGTTGTATCAATTAATCGTAAAATATTGTTATCAAAATCATAGTCAAATCCACCATCTTTTTTAATTCCTAAAATATCTATCGTCGCTGACATGACTAGGCTAGGATAAACTCTGTCAGGTCCTTCAAAATAAATTGCAGTCGGTGCACGCCTGATTACGCCATCTTCATCTTGAGGAAAATTTGCAGCGCCTGCCCCAACAGAAGCAGAAAGTAAATCTACATACGTATTCCCTATGCGATCTGCTTGAGGTAGTTTCTTTTTTGCTTCTTCAGAAACACCTTTAATAATATGGTTTTCATAATCGTAGCCTTCCGGCTCATTGTCCATTTTATATAAAAAGTTTAGTGTGTCTTCTTCTTCAAAAACTAAAGCATGATAGGCTTTTTGAGAATTATAAGTTGCTTTAACAAATAAACTTGGATTATTGCTTTGTAAAAATTGCCCTGTCACTTCAGCCAAAGCATCATTCGTTGGAGCATTTTCATTGCTAAGTGCATTAACCAAATCATAATTGAATGAATTTTCTTTATCAAAGATAATATCAAAAATGAGCGCGGCGGGATTCCCTGAGGAAACAGTATTTATGAGTCGTCCGTGGTAAGCTTGTGGCCAATCAAAGTAGTGCCCTAAGCCACCTTCTTCTGTTGGGGCAACAGATGTATTATCAATATCAATAATAACAACATCATCAATAGACATCTGTTCAACGCCAGCAATCCTTGTTCTCATACGACTATCATAAGATAAGAACTCATATCCATCTAATAAATTTTTAATGAAAGGAATCTCATAAGATCCCCAGCCAATAAATATCGCAGAAGCTAAGCCAATAGCACCGCCAATAAGCAATCGCTTTAAAAGGTCAGACATCTTTTACAATTAAAGTAAAGAGCGAAAATTAATTACCATCTTTTGCGTCTTGCTCTTTATTCCATTTTACAAAATCAAGACCAGCATCCACATCTTGATCAAACTTAAACATAGAGAATTTTCCATCTTTTCTAATATTGATCTGCATGCCTTCTACCAAACTAACCCAATCCTCTAAAGATACTTCATAGGGTCCAGAAACTTGATCCGGTGCCTTTACCTCGGTTACAGGGCCTAGTTTGAATTTAGGTGCTCCCCCTTGCGGTTGAAATCCTTGTTTTAATTGATCTTTTCGAGCTTCAACAACATTTTTAGCTGCATTAACATCCACTTTACCCTCGTAGACTAAAACTGAACTTTCATCCCCACCTGCTTTTGCTCGGTACTTTGTTCCACGAATAGCCGCCACTGCCGTTGGCGTTCGAACAGCTACATTTTTCTTTTCACCAAATGCAGCTTTAGCCGCCACCCAAATGTCACCTTTTTTTAATGTTGCGCCAAAATTCTTTTCCATCGGTTTGACATTGGCTTCCGTAATCTCTAGTTCAGAGTTTTCACCGATACGAAGCTTTCCGCCTCCAACCAGCGTGATTTCACAACGAGATTTTGCCAATGTTTTTATAATGTCTTTCTCATTAATTGACATTCGAGGTAACGCTTTTTTAAAGGCACCCGCTCCTCCTTTTTGGACTTCAACTCGGCCAAGTGGTAATGTTATTTTACCAAACTCTTTTTGCCCAAAAGCAATCGTGATTACCGAAAGGGACATAATTAATATTTGTTTTATCATTTCATTAATATCATCTTTTTTGTGTTTTGGTAAACGGGGCTACCATTGTTTGATAGAACCTCTAATCGATAAAGATAAATACCAGAAGGTAATGGCTGTCCATTGTCTGCTTTACCTGACCAGATAAATCTATGGTTGCCTTTACTCATTGGCTGGTTCATAGCCATTGAATTTATTTCTTCTCCCAATAAGTTAAATACCCTTAATGTAATATTTGCATCTTCTTTTAGTGAGATAAGAATATTCGTGACAGGATTAAATGGATTTGGAATATTTTGAGATAATTCAAACTTATTAGGTACTACCCCTAATTTTTCTAGCTCATTATTTATTGATTTATCCTTGCCAACCATTAATTCAAAATATTGAGGGTTCTCTTTTCCTTGAGATACAAACTGAACTGTGGATTGATTACGCATATCATATACTATGCGTGTTACAGGATCAAATAATTTTACCGAATGTTCAAAAGGGATTTTATTAATATCTGGAATAACTACTTCAGAAATACCTGCTTGATTGGTTCGAATTGCTAGTGACCATGTATAGAATTCTTCACCTTCAGTTCGTATATCTTGGTTAAGATTACCTGCGTCAGCATTTTTGAAATATGCTGAAATATAATCTCCAATAACAGGTGGTTCATGAAAATCATGTTTATCATAAACATTTAAAGCATTTGGATGAACACCAAAACTTGTCACAAGATCTTTTTCATTTCCAGCAGCAATTTCTAATGCTACTTTCCAGCCATCAGTTTCTTTTACTGGTATGTCAGTCTCTACTTGATTTTCTTCTGGAAAACCAATAATTGTATTTATCTTAATATTACCGCTTCCATTAGAATAGACCCAGTAACCACTTCCCGGCTGCATAACCGATGTTTGTGAATAGTTCTCACCACCTGAATATTGATATAGTTGTTGCTCTACTTCTCCAGAGACTTGGACAATAAAGTTATCATTAATATTAATTGGGAAATTATATGGATTACCAATTTGGTTCCAGCCATCAGTTAAATTAATTAAATACCCTGTCATTAGCTGAGTTGAATAACCATTCTTAGCATAGACCTTACCGACATCCTTACTGATTAGCCACACAGCAGATCCAGGGGTCAAACTACCTGCATTTTCTTGATAGGCGCCATTTTGCCACTTAAAAGTCCTCCAAACTGAAGGGTCTGGATCACCTAACTGTTCAACAAAAACGCCTTGAGTTGATGAATTGCTTAGTTGGGCAGGTACAGAGATCATTACGTATCGTTCTAATGGAAAAGATGATACAAGTATTGAATCAAACTGTACAGACACATCATAGGGGCCCATTGAAGACAAAGCTCCATATACATCCCAGGCATCTACACCCACAACTAAACCTCTATTTGTTACATAATTACTTGGAACTTCACACTCATATACCCCAGGTGATAAATTATTGCAAAAAATATTTCCATAAATTCCGTCTCCAAATGAATAAATTAAATCTACCATATCCACTTCTCCCGCAAGAGAATGAATACCTTTACTTACATTGACTGTAATTGTGAGATCTTCACCTTCATTAACCGTAAGGTTCATGAGAGCACCTCCTTGAATTACTGGTCCGGGTAAAATATTTAACGGACCAACAACAAAAGATGCTGTCTGTGAATTATTTATATTCACTATACCCGCGACTATAGGGTCAGATGAAGCTTCAAATGCTTGATCGAGCCCTACATCATACCAAATGATCATCGGATAATTGCCAAAAGGAATTCCCATTAAAAAATCATTAATACTTATCTCTTCGTTATTAGGCGGCGATGAATAGATCTCACTATGATCATAACCATAAAAAGCTCCCATTAAGTCTGGTAATTCATCCTTTATGATCGTTCCTTCAGGAAAAATTCTAAAAGAAAGACTGCCGCTATCTTCTGTGCCATTAACTGTAATGTTTGTTATGAAGGGTCCAGAATATTGAGCTGGCTCTAGAATAACATCAATGTCATTGTTGGGTGGCCAATTAAATGGAGTTGATTCTCCTTCCGCTAGAACTTCACCATTCTCATCATCGAATCGCGCATAAATGAAAGCGTTTTCTCCATTATTCATTCCTTCAACAAAAAGGTCCATATGCTTGTTTTGTATTGGCGTAACCTCTCCAAACTGAAATGTCTTTATAATTGTTTGCCCTGCTTGTTCCATTCTAACAACTTCAATAAACATTTGACCATTTATTCCATCAGGGACATCATTCACAGAAAGGTTAACATAAAGATTGTCACCTGTTCCACCACCGCCACTAAACATTTCAATATCTTGAAAAGCATACCCTTGATTATCAGTGTTTAGATTAAATGTGACATATGGCTCATTAGCATCAGGCATATCATTATTATTTTGATCAAAGAAGACTTCAACCTTATATGGTCCAGTACTCGGGGTAATACGAGAATCACTAAGCTGAAAACCCCAACCTTCAGTAGGAGAGGGGGTGCTTTGATTATCTTTATTATCAACCAGATCTGGATTAGCATTATTCCCTGGCAACCAAACACCTACATGCACATCTCCATTGCCGATATTTTGGTTTAATCGGGCTACAATCTCAATTGTATTCGATGTACCACCACCGCCGCCGCCGCCTTTCATCAAAGTTAGGGTACCTGCATTACCCTGTTTATTGGTCACCTGAAATACTTGGGATATGGCTCCGTACTCTGTGGCATTATCCCATTG
>Ga0209403_10000591_pt1 | contig 53359 bp, 46 predicted proteins | sample ArcticOcean_MG_C_8_FD_187440 | JGI IMG/M metagenome (GOLD analysis project Ga0209403, IMG submission 187440) | Marine microbial communities from western Arctic Ocean - ArcticOcean_MG_CB11_86 (SPAdes) (version 2) | ecosystem: Environmental > Aquatic > Marine > Oceanic | place: Arctic Ocean... | reverse complement strand
GCCAGAAACGTCTGCCCACAAGCAGGTCTTCATCTACGAACACGATCCTCAGAATCGCTCGTTTTCCCGCGAATTCCAGCAGCCCGGGAACTGCTGGCCGGTAGGCTTCAGACTTGCTGGACATCGAAGTGATAACAATAGGATAGTAGCTTCGATGCTACCCGTGCTCTTGTACTATGCCAAATGCTTCTGAGCCGAAACCAACGGCCCGCGACCGGTGGCTGCTGCAGGCGCTCTATCTTTCGCCGCTGACCACCACGCAGATCCTGAGTTTCTGTCGACACTGGCCGGCGCCGTTTTCACACTTCAAGACGCTGAACCGTCGCCTGCAGAAACTCTGCAGCCCCGGCACGGACTGGATTTCGCGGCACACGTACGCGCGGACGACTGTTTCGACCGGGCCGTCGTATTACCGCGTTGCCGAACGCGGATACGAACTGCTGACTGGTGATGCGTTTGCGCTGCCGCCCGGGAACTACAGCTTTGGCGAAATCCCATTCGGACTGGAGAAGCACAGTTTCGGGCTCGCGCAGATCATCGTGCGTATGATTGGCAGTGCTCCTGAGTGCGGCCTGCTTGTCACGGACTGTCGGCCGGATGGGGCCGTTGTGCTGGACTCCGGTGAGCGCGGTCGAGCGCTGATACCGGATTTCACGTGCTGCGTTGCGTGTGGCACCGGAAGACGGTTTCACTACTGCTTCGAGTTTGACCGCGGGACGCGCAGACAGCGATCGGTGACGGCTCATAAAGAGTCCCTTGCGTGGATGATCAAGCGATACGAAGCAAGGCACTACGCGGTCGAAGCGGCCGGCTTGGGATTCGTCGTTCCGTTTGTCACGTCTGTGGGTCCGCGTCGCGTCCGGCAGTTCATGGAGACGGTCCGAAGCACGGTCATTGAACCAAGGCGAAAGCTGTTTCTGGCAACCACGCTGGACCTGCTGCTGCGGGTACAAAACCCATTCCGGGAGAGCATCTTTCTCGCCCAGGACGGCAGCCTCGTTCCGCTTCTGCCGGAGTATCACTGCTCAGATTACCGACCGGCCGCGTATCAACCGGATCTGATTGCCGACCCCACGAGGCTGCGCTAGTGTCAGGTTCCTGCCGAGGACTGCCGATGCTCCTGTGAGTGACGGATCGACTTCACTCGACCGCCCGACGTTTCGTCGCGCGGTCCACAGCGGTGAGCGGGATGTGAGCCACAGCAGGTCCCGCCTTGACGAGCCGCGCACCTCAGACGGGCGGGGATTTCAAAAGCGTTGTACGTCTCTGACAACCGGAATTGATTGGCAGCGGTGAGAGAAGCTGGCAAGCTCCGCCCATGCTGCTGAAGGTCACTGTCCTTCGGGACAACAACAGAGGACCTGAGTACGTCAGGCAGATTCTCGACGCTCTCCACCTCGGGAACCGCCGACGTCTGCCGATCACGCTGATCCTTGCCCGCTTTCAACACTCAGTCGGGCTCTGCTGCGCCGTCCCACAGCCACTGCAGTCGACCCTGGAGCAGGGTCTGCTGTCTGGATACGAAGGGTGCCGGGCGGAGAAGTTGCCGGGTCACGCCTTGGCGTTTCCCAGTGGCTGGAGCGTGCAGAAGACACAGCTCACACTACGCCCCGACGTGTTTCCACTGCAGCTACAGTTCGATGACCTCTTAAACCGTGAGTTCGTCGACCCCATCACCGGCATCCTGCACCGCTTGCAAAGTGACACATTTCCATCGCGCGTTGAACTCACGCTGCGCCCGGCATCAAGACGCCGACGCCTGCACGCCAGCCGAGTGCGGGATGCGCTGCTCAGACCCGCGCTTCTGCATCGACCGCGACTGAGCGAAGCCTTCGCCCGCGCGGCGACGAGCCCCTACAGGTGCATTCGTTACCCGGCGCGAATTCTCCTGCCGCTCCTTGAACTCTCCGGTGCGCCCGCTCAGTGGGGGAGTGGACGCGACAAAGTCCGGGGGCATCATCTGTTTGAGGCGACACTCTCGATTTCCGTCGCATCCAGGCCGCAGAAAAAACGGCAGGCACTGCAGCATCTGGAGTCGATCGTCGGCAGCTTTGGTCCGTTCGCGTCTCCGCCGATGCCGCAGTGGTCAGTCGGAAGGCGTTTCAGACCGTTCCTGCTCTCCTCACAGGAGGCCAGCATTCTCTGGCATCCGGTGACGCACTCCGTTGAAGCGGCGAACATTGATGCGACGCCCGCCAGAGAGATGCAGCCGCCGGCCGTTCTCCCGAACTGCAGAAACTACGATGTTCTTCCGCTGGGCAGGACGCAGTATCGCGACCGCATCGATCATTTCGGGATCCACCTGCACGACCGCCTGCGCCACATGCACATCATCGGCCAGACCGGTCAGGGAAAATCGACTCTGCTGCTCAATATGGCGGTGAGCGATCTTACGTCGGGAAATGGACTCTGCCTCATCGACCCGCACGGCGATCTCTACGAAGACATCCTGCCGTTCATCCCGAAACACCGCCGGGACGACGTCATCTGCTTCGACGCCGGTGATGAACGCACTCCGTACGGCCTCAATCTTCTCTCAGACGTTACGGACGGTAACCGTGCGCTCGTTGCGGATGCAGTAATCACGACACTTTCCAAGGTCTTCGGACTTGATCCAGGGAGAACACCGAGGCTGCTTCGCATCATCAGAAACTGCGTGCTGACGCTGACAGAGTCTCCCGGAACAAGTCTGCTTGATATCGAGGAACTGCTGCTTGATCCGGCGTTTCGAAACCGCCAGATCAACGTCCTGCTCAAAAGAGCTCGAACGGGAACGTCCAGTGAACCGTCACTGCGAGGTCTTAAGGACTCCATCTGTGGCGTACCGTGCTGCGATCATCGCCGGCCAGTGCTGCTTTTCTGGCAGGATTTTCTCGGCTGGAGCGAGCGGTACAGGAGCGAAGGCATTGCCGCGGCACTCAATCTGCTTGATCACATCTCGACACACCCGCAGCTTCGCTCGGTTTTAGGGCCGAACAGGAAGCAACTGAGACTCCGCGAAATCATGGACACGGGCCGTGTTCTGCTTGTGAACCTCAGCAAGGGCAGAATGGGGGAAAGTGCTTCGTCGCTTCTCGGATCGCTTCTTGTCAGCAAACTGCAGATCGAGGCGCTTGGCAGAGCCGACATCCCGGCGACTGAACGCAGACCGTTCTTTATTACCATCGACGAGTTTCAGAACTTCGCAACACGGTCTTTCGAGACGATGCTCTCTGAAGCTCGCAAGTACGGCCTCGGTTTGACACTGGCCCATCAGTATTTCGGACAGATTGAAGACACGCGACTTCTGCAGGCGGTACTGGGAAATGTCGGGACGATTCTCAGCTTTCAGGTCGGAGCAGACGACGCGGAGATTCTTGCAAGGGCATTCGGTGAAAATCTGACGGCGCAGGACTTCACGAAGTTGCCCAGGTACACGGCGTACATGCGGCTGATGATCGACGGATCAAAGAGCCCACCGTTCTCGCTCGCTACGCTCAAGCCGCCGTCACTCATTCAGCAGGTAGTGGCCACCATGGAATCGTCACGCAGCAATGTAACATTCGTCTCGTCGTGATTGCGCCTGACTGTCTCTTGCGGCATAGTCTCTTCAATGGACGAATCCGCGAATCGATGCTGCAGCTGCTCAGACGAAGCCGTTGACCGTCTGGCCGACGAAGTTCAAACACTTCGCACGGCCATCGATGACCTGCAGGACTGTCTGACGTTTGAGCTGCGACGACTACGCGACGTGCTGTGTGGGCTGGACGGGGGCGAACTTTCGATCGCGGCCAGCGACACCTCGATGGCGGCCGACGGAGTCTGTGCAGCGGCGAGACATGCCGATCGTCGAACGCTTCACGCTCCAGGACCGGGCGATGCGATTGAAGCATCAGAGTCCGACGGTCCGGCCATGATTCGGGACGAAGATCCTGCGGCCGGGAATTGGCCGTCGTCCGGTCAACTCTTCTGATCCCATCCCCACGAGTACATGTCGCGTGAGCACTTCACCCACTCGGAGACCAGGTCCCTCTTTCAGAAGCTGGAGCGACTGAGTCAGCGATCCGGCGTCAGCCGGGGCCAGGCTTTCGAGGATTTGCTGACTGCCGTGGTCTGCGCACTCGCAGCCGAAACGAAGGAAGAGGAGTATCTGGCGATGGTTGAGCGTCACAAAGGCGGGAAGACGGGGAAGCGTGGGATCGACTTGATGCCTGAAATGTTCGCCGATCTGATCGCCGCCATGGACCGGAACGAGTCGGATATCCTTGGCGATCTCTTCCAGGGCAGCATTACGTATGGGGAATCAGGACAGTATTTCAGTCCGCAATCTATCGCGCGGCTGCTTGCGGAATTGTCGGTTGATCCAGACGCTCACCCGGTCGAAGGCCGCCCTGTCTACATCAGCGACCCGTGTTGCGGAACAGGTCGTATGCTGCTTGAAGCATCGAATATCAACCCGCATGCGGAGCTTATTGGAGTCGACATCGACGCGCGCTGCGCGAAGATTTCGGCGATCAATCTCGGTCTTCGCGGTCGTTACGGCTGGGTTGTTTGCGGGAATTCGCTTTCGGGAGAAACGCAGTTTGCGTATCGGGTCGGCTCATTCTTTCACGAATCACCGAACGGTCTGCGGCGCGGCGTGATTCGCGATGTGCCGCCTGAACTGGCTCCGGTGATGATGGCGACGGAGCACGTGCGGAGTGAGGCAGGCGGGCTCTTTGCGGGAGGCAAATCCGAATCGCAACCGGTCGAATCGCTGCCGCCCGGAATTATCGAAATCCCACGGTCGGTCTTGAGACTCGAACGGCACCTGGCGATGAGCAGCAGTTGTGAGGAGGCAGACAGCGGCGAACTCGATTCGAACAGTTCATCGCACGGAGACCTCCCACGAAACGAACCACCCACGCAACAGGACCTCTTCTGATCACCCCGCATCTTGCCACTGAGTCTTCGATTTCCCGGCGAATCCGGCCGTGAGTTTTCTGCACGAGCTCAGCGTGCCGGCCGGTCACGTATCAGTACCGTCCCAATTCACTCTATAACCGGCGGGTTGAGCAGCGTCGTCGCATGAAGGAGATTCTTGGCAGGCGCCGATGACATCGAGCCCGCTCGACCATTGCTCGCTCCGCTGTATCGCAGTCTCGCCGACGTACTGGACAACTCATCGCTCGGCACGAAGTTCCGATTCCTGCTGAAGTTGCCCGTCGGCACGTATGCCGAACGCCCGCCTCACGCCGTAGAGATTTGAGAAGAGCCAGTGTCGTTGTCGTGAGCATTGATCGGCAGAATCTTCCGGCATTCACAAACCGCACACAGCCATTGGATGATGTATGCTGGCTGCCGTGGCGCGGAATCAACTCACTCTCTTATTCGGCGAGGACGATCAAGGTCCATCGAGACGGCTGCAGGATGCACCGCCGCCGATCGAGCATCCGGCGACTCCCATTGAATCTGTGTGTGGCGAGATTCGTCGCCGGATCAGGCGGATTCGGCCTCCGGTCAAGGCTCATGGGGGCAAGTACTATCTCGCAAGGCAGATCGTTCCCGTTTTGCTCTCTGCGCCAGGAAAGCCGACAGAGTACTTGGAGCCGTGCGCGTTCGGGGCATCCGTGTTTCTCGCCATGCCTCGGTTCGGACGCGAGATTCTCGGTGACATCAACCCAGGCGTCGTGAAGCTCTGGCGCACGCTGGCCCATGAGCGTCTGTCGGCAGTTCTGTCCGACGGTCTGGCCGCCGTGTCGTATCGCGAAGACTCATTCGAGGCGGCGAGGAACTGCAACGCAGAAACTGACGTCGACGCGTCGATCCAGTTTCTGATTCGAAGTCGCTTTTCACGAGGTGGACTGGGTAAGACGTTCGCCTGGTCGGAGAGACAGCGCGGCGGCAAACCCGGAGACGAAAACTCGTGGGACACGTTTCGTGAGAAGTCACTGCCCCAGATCATTGCACGGGCGCGCGGTATCGAGGTCACTCAGGACGCCTGCTGGTGGACGGTCTGGGAAAGTCGACACCGGATGTCCCGGCTGATCTATGCCGATCCGCCCTACATGAAAGAGACACGTACGGCGAAGCAGGCGTACGGACCGTTTGAAATGACACGCTGGCAGCACTTCTGGCTCGTCTCGGCCCTCAGGGCACATTCAGGCCCGGCAGCAATCAGCGGTTATCGGAGCCCTGACTACGACCGCTGGCTGCATGACTGGCGGAGACTGGATTTCGACATGCCCAATAACTCAGGGCAGGGCAAACGCAAACAAAGGCGGTGCGAATCACTGTGGATCAACTGGTAACGGTCTCTTCGTCGTACACGAGCAAAGTGTAGAAGCCATCTCTGTCAATCCAGACTTCAACGGGAGTCGTCAGGTTTGTGCATGTGTCGGTTTCGATGACCTGCTGATAAATCCTGTCGTCGCTCAGGAATGACACCCTGCCCCCGAGGACATCCTGAGCGATTGTTCGTCGATTCTCGTCGCTGAGACTCATGATGGCCTGCAGAACACTCGTCGGTCGACTGGTTCGCGGCAATGGGTCTGCGTCAAGGGTGCCGAGAAAAAAGTCATCGGCGAATGAAAGTGCGTACGCCATCAGAAGTCAGGGGAACTCGAATCCAGAGCCGTGGCAATCGAGCGACATTGAAGACAGCGTGCCATTCAATCAGCCGCGGCGCAAGACGAATCAATGACGATTCGGCTGCTCAAGCATCGAGTCGCGTCCACGTCGTGCGGTTGCCGTAGAGTTCCACGATGACCGCCGCGTTTCCTGGGTCTTCAAAATCGAAGACCGACCGGTGGTACTCCCCGACGAACAGGCTGATCCACACATCGACAATGAACCGATCGTCGATGATCGCGAAATCGTGACCGCCGCAGCCATCCGCGGCCTTCGTGTCCGGGTTGTCGAGGACTGAGTACCCCCACACCACTCCACGTCCCAGGATTTCGACTACCCGTCTTGCACAGTTCGTGCAGATGGCCATTGCCGAACCGTCTGGGAAGACGGCACCGCTGTCCTTGCTTTCGATCACGCCGAGAAGTTCTTCGGTACCGATCAGCGCTTCCAGACTCTCTACGGTGAATCTCCGATTTCGGTCCACGACGACTATCCTGCCGGCACCTGTCCCGATTGCGCAAGCGGTAATTGATCCAAAAGTTTGCGCTCGCCGGCCGGATGCGGCATTTTCGGCTCATGACAGATTCGGACTTCATTCCGCTTGAGCAACTTGTTTCGGCCCGCGACCTGCCGCCTGAAAAGCAGGCAGAATGTCTGCTGTCGGTTATCGATGCGATGATCGAGTGTCTGTACAGTCCGCCCGACAAGCCGGTTGATGCGGCTCTGTCGACTTCCGATGCGCGTCAGGTTTTTCGCCAGTGTTCTGAATCCCTGTGCCGACCGCTTTCGAAGGATGAAACCAGAGAGTTGCTGGAACTGACGATCATTGGCCTGTGCGAGAAACTGACAGGCCATGCAGCTGACGACGATGCTGATTGAATCGCTCCGATCCTGACAAGCGCATGCCGAACGCGCAGCCAGCGATGTCGGCAACTCGCCAGCACCCAAGCAGGGGACTGGTCGATCGAGGTTTCTATAATGCAACTTATGGACGGTCAGATCTGGCTGCTGTATTGTGTCGGCGTTCATGGCAGAGCCACTCACGCCGCTTCAGCAGGCAATCAACCGCTACCTCGCGTACCTGCAGTCCGAGGAGAACAAGGCGTCATTGACGATAGCAAGCTACGAAGCGTCGCTCCGAGCGATTGAAGAGCTGCTCGGTGTCACCGATCCGCTGCAGATCGACAAAGACACCGTCCGGCACCTGAAACGCCAGCTTCACGAGTACCGGACGGAGCGCGGCCGAGAGCTTTCCGTCAACACTCGAAACCACCATCTCACGGTGCTTCGCACTTTTTTGCGGTATCTGACCGTGGAAGAGGAACTGGATGTTCTTCCACCCGACCGTATTCGACGGCTCACCGAACGACCGCGAAAGATCACAGTCCTTTCAAGCGACGATCTGAGTCGGCTTCTTTCGATGCCGGATACATCAACGCGACTCGGGAAGCGAGACAAGGCCATCCTCGATCTCTTCTTCTCAACCGGCCTGCGGCTTTCAGAACTTCGTGCGCTGAATCGGACAGACATCAATCTCAAAACTCGCGAAATCCCCGTTCGCGGAAAACGCGGACGCTTGCGCGTCGTCTTCCTTTCAGACGCCGCCGCAGATTCGCTTGACAGATACCTGGAAAGCAGGCTGGATCATCTCACTCCCCTCTTCATTCGAACTCCTAACCGTGTGCAGAACGCCATGCCGCCGGGCGAAGAATTCCGACTGTCGGTCGTCTCCATTCGCGATATGGTCAAGAAGTATGCCGCGAAGGCCGGCATCGCCGTCTCTCCTTCTCCACACACGCTGCGACACTGTTTTGCAACAGAGATGCTTCGCAACGGTGCTGACCTGCGTTCCATCCAGGAACTCCTCGGCCACAGCGACCTCTCGACCACGCAAATATACACGCATGTAACGAACCGCGATCTGAGAGCTGTCCACAGGATGTATCATCCCAGAGAGCGCAGAATCAACCATGAGAGTACCTGACTGCTTACCGGCGCCGGTATTGATCGAGTCCTGCATATTTGGCCCGGTTTGGTCTTGTGAAATTGTGCAGCTCTATTGGCCGTACTCCGTTCAATGATCAACGCAGAACTCAGCAAATCGCGTAAAGTGGTACCCATGGCCTGCAGGATTTCAGATTGGAACGACCGCTTGGGGTTACAAGTCACAAAAAAGTGATTGCGCCACGGGCGGCAGTACTGTACAATATATTGTAACACTTACCATTAATACATATGGAATCACGACTTATACGGTTTCGGGACGCAGCAGCAGCTTCACCGGAATCCCAAAGGAAACAGACTCAACCTGCAGGTCGCAGCGAGAATTCTCCCGAGCGTTCGAAGGCCCGCAGACAACTTCAGGAAGCGCGGCTCTTGCTGCAGCAGAACCGTGATCAGCTAGAGACACGTCTCGCGTCAGTTGCTGCAGAGTTTCTGAGCCTGGATAAAAAAGAGTCGGAGCTGCGGCTCGTGGAACTGAAGTCCGTCAAAGCCTGTCATCAGGATCCGGTTGTACGTGAACTCAACATCCAGTATGCCAATGGCGGTCGTCGAGTGCGCAACTATATCTCACGGCGGTTGGCCGAAATGTGCGACGGGGCCTGCCATGGGCGCCCGATCCAGGCGGTATTGTTCCGGCAGTTGTTCAGGGTCTGCCCGCGCGATCTCCACATGAACGGCGGCAAGTCCCCGCGAACGGAAGCGGAGTTCCGACAGTCTCTTGCAGCGACCGGTCTGATCACACTCGGAATCGACGAGCAATCAGACCAGGAAGTGGAGATTGTGGCGACCGAACTGATGGATTCGCTGAAATCTCAATTGGCACTTCTGGCCGGAAAGAGTGGTGTACTGACGCGACTTGTTGCACGCCGTGAAACAGACGCTCAGCTCATTGAGCAGGCTCTTGAATCTCAGGAGTTTTACTCACACGAGTCGATCGATGTGCTTCGCTGGATGCATGACCGAATGCTTGTCGAGGATAATGCAAAACTGGCCAATTCAATTGTCAGCAAAGTTTCGAGAGTCGTGAGTGAGTGCTTTGGTTCTGCCGATTCCTCGACCCGGCAGGCCATTGCCCGATCGGTTCTGGCCGTTCGCTGAGGACTAATCCGGTCAATTGAGTACGCTGGCAAGGACCTTGTAGAACGCCGAATCATCGCCGGTCGTACCGATGTCTTCTGCGGCAGATTCCATCTGATTTGAGTTCGCCGTCAGCAGCGACGTGTAAAGGTTCAAGACTGTGATGCATCGTCTTCGGTTGTTGTCGTCGGGATGCCATTGCAGAAGATCCCGCTGCCGCGACCCCCAGCGAGAGAATTCATCTGCTGCAATGTGCGCCGCCCGGTTCTGGATTTGCTCAAACCACTCCGAGTCCAGATCGCCACCGGATACGACCAGACGAAGCCCAGCAGCCTGATCGGCAGCGAAATCTTTATCGTGAGTGTTTTCCGTCGATACGGATTGAGCATTCCAGATCAGAATTGGCTTCCAGTCTTTAGCCATACTGTTTCCTCCACTGAGAAATACGTCTCCTTTGTTCAAATAACGCTGGTAGCGCGTACCGCCCTGTTCTGTAAGGTCGAGACCAGTTTGCCACCAACGTGACGTTGCAGTGCTGCCCGATTCTGGTGGTGACAAACACCACTCAGACACATTTCCGTGGACGTGTCTTAGTCCCCACGGATTCGCATTGCCGTCAAAAACCTTCTGTAGGTTATTCAGTTGATAACGATCTTCAGTCGAGAGAATTGAAAACCCACCTGACTCATAGGTGCGCGTGAGTCCAAACGGTATTCGACCGCCGGTTGCGTTTTCCAGAAAGACGCGCCAGACACCGAGCACGAGCTTGCTATTGTGTCCCGGATCGGCAGAACTCCGACCGGCGTCCAGCAGGATGTTCAGTCCGGCATCCGGCAGCCAATCTTCATATGTCGGATCTTTAGTGATCTCCAGCAGATCCAGGTAGTTGCTCTTGAGGGATGGATCCATGCCTCCCTGCGCATGTCCCAGAGAACGGAGAATGCGATTGGAATCATCTGGCCAGAATGCGAAATGACGCCGCATCCTGATGCGTTCCGGTTGAGCGTCTCTGGAGATGATCCCCCGGCAGGCATACTGCCATTCATTACGGGTCGGCAGGCGAAACTGCACGGACACGATGCTGTCGAAGCTGAGCAGGTAGCAGATCAAACCGGCCTCCCCCAGAGTCAGGCCGAATACTGGATACTCTTCGGTGCCCTTAGCTGGAAACATCGCTGCGATTTGCGGTGCCGCACCGCGACGTTTAACTTTGCTGAGCGGCGACAGGTTCTTTTTCTTGTCTAATATCGTCGCTGTACGCTCGACAATTCGTGTGTATTGCTTCTGACTCAGTTCTGCTTCCGCAACCCAGAATCCGTCAATACGCACGTCCTCTGAAGAATCCAGATACTCAAACGGAGGCTTGTTCTGAACGACCGGAAGTAATCCGGCCGGGCAGTACTGGAACGTGATCCCGTCAAATGAACGTGGTTCGGGCCGGTCGTCGCCGAAGCCTGCACGTGGCAGCGTCAGCAATACAGCCAGCCAGAGAATCTGAAAGTGCCGTTTCATCTGAGCCTCTTTTCTGCTGAATTGAATTGCCACGGTGCGTCGCTACTGAAACCGTCCTTCGATCACGGAATCTACGGGATCCTGACGAATCGCGCGCCAGGCCGGCAGCACAGCCCCTGTGCTACAGCAGACAACACTTGCACCAACGACCGCCAGACAGTCGTTCATGTGCATGACCGCCGAAGCCGTTGGCTTGATGAAACGCAGACTCTCCGGAACAACGGTAATGGCCTCCTGTGGTATGCCCAATAGTCTGGCGATTGCGAATGCCATCGCCACAGAGACACCGCCACCCATGAGTCCAATCAGGGCGGCCCGGAGGCAGACAAAAGAGAACAGACCAAACCGGGATGCACCAATAATCCTGAGGATCCCGATCATGTTTCGTTTGCGATCCGTTGATTCGACAAGGACGCTCACAACTGTAAACACGCCGAATGAGAAGACAGATGCTCCCACAATCAGGACCAGCAACCGAAGCGCGGCATCCTGCGACTGAATCTCTTCGATTCGCGTGTTTTGCGACTGGAAACCGTAACCGAGTTCGCTGGCGCGGCGCACGATGCCGGGGACGTCATCGATGGTCAGGCCGTAGAGTCTCATTTCTTCATACGACGGTGCGGGTGGGACCGGAACAAAGGCATGGATGCCACGGTCGAAACACACTTCGCCACGTTTTGCCGCCTCAATTTGCGCGAGAAGACTCGCGGGGACGACTCTGACGGGCAGCGAAACGCGTCGGTCGACGTCACGGCTGGCAGAAGCTCGCTGAAGGTCCACATTCTCGTCGCCATTGGCAACAGACACGGCCAGCGAAATAATAGAACCGTCGCCCAGCTCAAGCCGTGCGTCTGTCGGGAGTCCATCGGCGTCAGGACTCATGACCACCTGAAGGGGATCCGAACCGGTCTCGAAGACCTCTCTGCACAGCATGTCGCGAAACCACTCACTGTACAGGGGCAGGCTCAGTCCCGTCAGCAGCATTGTCTCACCGTTCAACTTCGCCTCCACGGGCTCGCACCAGGGAAGGACGATATCTCCGGCCGGCGTTTTGCGAGCGATTGACTCCGGAGTCTCGGCTACTGGAATAACACCCTCGTCCCGTGGACCGGGTTTCCAGATTCGGTGAATCGACAGCTGATCGCCGGCTCCTGGCTTCAAGAGATCCGAGAGCGTTTGCAGCTGAGCAAGGTCGACTGGCTCAACCAGAAATCCACGGCGAGTCAGCAGGCGAATATCAGCCTCAGTGAGTGGATCAATGATCTCGGTCACAACCAGAAACGTTGGATACCTGGGTGGCGGCGTTCGTAGAAGCGGCGACCAGTTCCACTCCGAAACGCCGCCACCGCGCTGCCAGGTGACAACCCGGTCCAGAGTTCGGCAGTCAACGAACCCCACGCGACTGCTGGAGTCACCCGGGATGATGGCGTTGACCTCCAGCGTGACGTCGGCCATTTCCGATCCGGCACTGCGTCTGACTGAGAGAGTCACGATCTCATTCACGGCAACACCAAGCTCTTCGGCGAGATGGCGGTTGAGAATCAGCGAGCGGGCGTCAGGGGTGAGCACGTCGGCATTGTGTGCACGAAGTATCGGATCGCCGGCAGCGGAGGAAATCAGATCGACCCCGCCCACAGACCGTGGAGTGTTCTGGCCTCTGGAAGTGAGTGTACAGCCACGGATGGTGACTTCGGGGATTGCCAGCTCGACGCGTCCCAGTTTCCGCAAAAGATCCGGGATTTCGTTTCGAGCAAAGAAACGGCCGTGTCCGCTGCAGTAGAGCTTGACCTGCCTGCCGGTTGGACTTGTCACCAGGTCATTCCGCAGGTCGGCCACCAGCCCCCTTTTGAGCATGACCAGCACGAGTACGGGCAGACAGATTCCTGCGACCACCATCGCCTGAATCAGTGTGGCACTGCGAAGTCGGTACAGGTCCTTGAAGGCAAGGGACAGATAGAAGAGCCAGCGTTGCAGCAACTTAATGCCTCCCGTCATCGATTCGTCGGGGTGCAGGATTTCGAAAGAACGACTTCACACGCCCGGCGGGATGACCTGAAACCGGTTCTAATTCAATAATCAGATCGCAGAACTCGCGAGCAAGATCCTCCTCATGAGTGATCATCATCACGGTGCTGTGACCCTCTGTCAGGACTTTCAGCTCCTGCAGTGCTGCGCGGGCGGTCTCCCGGTTCAGGCTGGCCGTTGGCTCATCCACAAAGATGAGTTCCGGGTCGTGAGCAATCGCACGCGCCAGCGCCACACGCTGATACTGCCCCAATGAAAGGTTTTTCAGTCGCCGGTTTTCCAGACCGCTGATCCCGAATGCGTCGAGCAGCGTCAGCACGCGATTCCGGCAGGCACGCCGGGACTCTCCATTGATCTGCAGTGGAGTCGCAATGTTTTCCGCAACGTTCAGTGAACTGATCAGCTCACCTGTCTGCAGGGCAAAACCAAGATGCCGTCTGCGAATCCGCATGGCTTGCCGCTGACGGCCTTCCTTCCAGATGTCCCGCAGGTCCAGCGGGCGGTCACTGTGTCGAAACCACATTTCGAATCGCTGCAATTCACTGTCCGGCGTGCAACAGCGCAACAGCCCGATGACTGTCAGTAAGGTCGTCTTCCCGCACCCGCTGGGACCGTGGATGGCCACGAAACTCCCGCGTGGAATGATGAGATCACGTTCAACATGCAACTCGAATCGATCTCCAGTCACGGAGTCGTGAAGGACCTGACGCAGTCCGGAAACCCTCAGTGAATACGGAGAGCCCTTGGTGTTAAATTCGTTCGTACCAGCCAGTTCGGGAAGGAATTGCGAATCGACCTGTTCATCGTCGCAAGTCATGGGAGTTCCCGCAGACCGAGGAACTTGTATTTCTCATTGCGATCTTCATCGACGACAAACCAGCCGTCAGGCGAAAGCAGCTCTTCCGTTCGATCGCGGCACACAATGATCTCACTCAGCCAGTCCGCAAACTGCTCATTGTCTTTTTGAGCAATGTCGATGATTGATGTCGCGAGCACGTCGTTGTGAAGGGGAAGTCCCGAAATCAGATCCGTCAGTCGCGTGTTCTCGACGATCTCCTGTCCTGCATGTGTGCGGCCAAAGTGTCCTTGAAGTGTTGACAATAGCTGCCGGCTGTCTTTGCGTTCCTCTGGCCGTTCCCTCAGCAGGTCGAACTCCTCAACGAGAAGGGTCAGCCGGCTTTTCAGACGCCTCAATTCGTCGTAACGAACGAACAGACATTCCTCGGCAAATTCCTGAGATTTTGAGTTTCGAGTACGGCACCAGCCGTTCAGAACTCCGGTTCCTGCCCGGCCGGGCCGAATCTTCCAGTAGGCGAGCGCAGTTGGACTCACCGAGCCTCCGCCTTCGATTCTCTTCCTGAACGCTTCCGAGTCCTGTATCGCCTGGGCTGTTTCAGTGATTGTGCTCACAAGTTTCTGGATGACGGATTCTCGCTCAGATTCATTGGTCGCATCGAGCCTGTCATAAACTCCCTTGAAACTGCCACCGGCGTTTTCACTGACGAGACTGAACTGCATGGCACAGACGGCGTTGTCAAGTTTGTCGTTGTCGTTTGTGGCAACAATCGCATGCAGATTGAATTTCTGGCTCTCGGCCTCCGGCCCGTCACCAAGTTGAGGACGAGCGTGCTGGATCACCTTCTCCAGCGTCAGCCCGGTCGTACATTTTGGATTTGGAGTGACCACTCCATTGACGGTGCGTGTTGGCAACTGGGCGCTCGCGTCTCCCATCAGGATGAGATGTTTTGAACTGATGCGCGTCCAGCCAATTGACTTTTCGGTCATTGCGGAATGCAGACCTGCAATCACGTCTTCCTGTGAATCTCGACTGGAGATACGAGCGACCGTGACCGGCTTCAGCTTTTTCTCAAACGAAGCCGCATCCGTCAGCGGGATCGTCACGGCCGCTGGCGTGAGACCGAAAACGAGATCCTGGTACTCCACCAGTCCGAATCTCATCAGTGCACGGGCCTTGTCGAGTCCAGGCTGTCCCAGGAGGTTTGCGATCCTGCTGGCGACGAGCTTCGTTCCATCCAGCAAAGGTGTCATGCTGGCTGTTGTGTCGATGACGAAGACGATCTCCACAGGTGGGTCGCTACTTGGAGTCGGGTGCTCAGAAGTGTCATCCTGGGACTGCCGAGCGAGCTCTCCGTTGTAGAACACCACTTTATACAGTGGGTCTTTTGAATCTTCGGCGGGTTCCAGAATCAGCGCGAAAGACAGGTGATGATCGCGTCCCTGGCCGAGATGCGTTGCCAGAGCGTCGCCTTCGAGCATCGGATTGTCGAAAATCTGGAAGGGGCGTCCCGGAACTCCCTTGGGACGAAGTGCCGAACGCGTTTTCCAGACTAGAATTTGAGATTCCTCAACCCAGCCATCCACTTTTGCGGCAGTTCGCCCAACGCGAATCCACTTTTTGCCGTTCTGATCGCGCCGCCTGGTTCCGTCGTCTCCTTCATCCACTTCAAACTGATAGCGGATGGAAAACGGGTTCAAATGTTGCAGACGCAGGTCGGCGTCTCCGACATCCTCCAGAGCCTCGAACAGATCTGCTCCGTCACTCTTCACAATGATCTTATGAAGAATTCCGGTCTCCGAATCTTTGATCGGGTCCTGCGCCGACAGCGCCGCAACAAGAGATAGCCACGCTATGAGCGTACTGATTCCACATTGTCGCATTGAAAACTCCTTCACGTTCATTGTTACGGGGCGATCTGGCTCTTCACCCGGGACAGCGCCAGTCCGGCCAGACTTTCAACGCGTATTCGGTTCCGAGATGTACTCGCCAGAACTGAAAAAAATGCCTGCCGCGCTTCGTCGGTCTGTCCGAGCGCCAGCTTCGCCTGGCCCTCGATCAAAATTCGATCTGTCTTTCCGTTCGATGTCGTTGATTCCCAGAGATCTCCCAGTTGCTGAACCCGTCGAAGGGCTGCGATCTGGTCCGGTCCTCCCACAGGACCAGCCAACGTGGCGATCTTCATTTGATTCTGCAGCAGGAGCTTCCACAGTTCGGCCTTCGTCGGGTGATGCGCCAGACCGTCCTGCAGCACGACTGCAGCGTCAGACAGCCGCAGATCGTGGCTCAGTTCCAAGGCTCGTTCTCGGTAATATGTGTCGTCAATCATCCGCCGACTGGCATTCGATACACGCGCCGCAATCATCAAACCTGTCCCCGAAGATTCAGCCTCGATCAGTTCGAGTGTTCTCCGAACTGCTGCATCAGCAATTGAATGGAGTGAATCCCGTTCCGGATTCATCGACTCAAGCGTCAACATCCGCTCCTCGATTGCACGGATGACGACAAATCCTCCCAACGGTGTGCCGATCCTTGAAACAAGCCAACTGTTGTCGTCTTGGGGATTCTGACCGGAGGGACCAGGCCGATCCTGAAGCAGTATTCTGGCGAGCGTCAATGGATCTCTCCGCGGATCACTGGTCACAACGGGTAACATCAGGTCGGAGGACTGCCGGTCTTTCGCCGTCCGCTCCGTGGCTGCGAGGATGCGGTAAACGTCCAGCATCTCCCGCACGTCGCCGATACTTTCGTCTGACTCCCTGTAAAGAGCGCTCAGCGAATCAGCCAGATAAAGTGGCCGCGCGAGCCCGACGCTCCTGCCGACTCCAGGCCCGGCCAGCTTGCGACCGGATTCGAATTGCCGGACGGCGGTATTGATGTCTCCCGAATGGAGAGCGATCACGCCGTCGACCAGATACCGCATGGTCGCTCGATCGTGTCGTTCCTGTTCGACGACTTTGATCAGGATGTTCTCGGGTCGTCGCCTGATCGTACGAACCACGGGGCTTCCGAGCAGCCGAGTGTCTTTGAAACCAAATGGAAGCCGTGACTGTACATCGACTGCGGCGGCAAACGCGTTCATGGACTCAGCCGTGAATGTGTCAGCGTCTTCGACGGCAATCGCCAGGAAGCCCCGTCCCTGCAGGGCAGCAACGAGTGCTTCGCCAATGACGACGTTGTCAGGCTCTGCCATCCATCGCTTTTTCAAGAGGCGCGACGCGGCGCACGCGGTCGTATAAGTTGACACCAGAGAGGCTCGTGACGGCAGTGCCTCCGTAGCTTGGAGATCTACGCTCAATGCGATAGCCAGAGATCGGAATGCCTGGCAACGTGCTCGCTGTACTGGATCCGCTCCCCCAGCACCGTCAGCCAGTCGCTTTTCCGCTTCCTGCAGGAGCTGGACAGCACTGTCCAGCTGCCGACTCATCCGCTTAGAACGCGCAGTCGACGCTTTGACCTCATTCGCTGTCAGCGTGACCTTTCCGATCAGGATCAGGTCCGTCTCTGCGAGTTCCCGCTGAACCTGGCGAATGGACAGCATCGCCCGCAGTAGAGGCGACTGGAAAGAAGCCGGATCAAAAATGGCGTTCACGTTTGTGGCCGAGTCGATCAGGTCGGTTAACTCGCCAGCTGGCCGACGGGCCCGTATGCCCATTTCAATCATTCGTGTCCACAATGCAGAGTCAGGATGGCGGAGCGTCCCCTCGCGAAGCGTTTCAAATGCGGAATTCAGCTCATCAGTTTTCGCCAGTTCAGTCGCGACATCTTGAAACGGCTTCGCACTCGACAGCTCCACCAGACGTCGATTCACATCCATGACGATGTGACTCGGGGACGCGTCGACGGTGTTCTCGATCTCGTCGCCCGCGAACAGTTCCGGAGCCAACGTCTGGGCCGTGGACGCCAGCAGGATGTTGGCCAGTCTCCCTGAGGACGAGACGGCAATGGGCGAGGACGTGTCGTGCGCTGCCAGTGCCGCTCGATAGTGCGACCTGGCGTCGAGAAAGAGTTCCTGGGCCTCCTTTTGCCGGACTGGATCAAGCGGGTGGATCGCTGCCGCTTCCGCCCGCGCCTCCGCAACGAGTCCCGAAACGTAATTGGACAGGCGGTCGTCAGCGGTCAAGCGCAAGGCTTCTGTCGCTGCTGCGTGAGCCTGATCCAGCAGTCTCGCGGCGCGAACCGGCCCTGTAGTTCCTCTGGCGAGACGTTTCAATCCACACGCCCGCGGGGGGCGTGACCACTGACCACTACTTAATGCTCTCCCCCCCCCATGTTTCAATCCACACGCCCGCGGGGGGCGTGACTTTCGATGGATAAGTCGTACGTCGCCCTTGACACAGTTTCAATCCACACGCCCGCGGGGGGCGTGACGGGATCACATGATCCGAAACAGCATTGGCGTGGCGTTTCAATCCACACGCCCGCGGGGGGCGTGACCGGCAGGGGCTTCCGAAAAACTCATAGACGACTGGTTTCAATCCACACGCCCGCGGGGGGCGTGACTCGTTGCCGTGGACGATGGACAGAGTCACCTCGTTGTTTCAATCCACACGCCCGCGGGGGGCGTGACGACTGATGAGAATGTGTTGCCTCATCCACTGGTTGTTTCAATCCACACGCCCGCGGGGGGCGTGACGTTTGACAGGGCCGCGGACTGCTTCGCCTTCGTGGTTTCAATCCACACGCCCGCGGGGGGCGTGACATGGGGCAGACGTCTTGATCCCGCATGCCTCGCGTTTCAATCCACACGCCCGCGGGGGGCGTGACCAGGTCAAGTGTGTACTCGCCCGGTCCGGTCACCTGTTTCAATCCACACGCCCGCGGGGGGCGTGACGTCCCGAGTCGGAAGTCCGTTCCGGCATCGTCCGTGTTTCAATCCACACGCCCGCGGGGGGCGTGACCAACTGACTCGCTGTCATCGCCATCGGATGGCATGTTTCAATCCACACGCCCGCGGGGGGCGTGACGCGGGCGACTGTTCGACCCGTCGGAGACGTCGGACGTTTCAATCCACACGCCCGCGGGGGGCGTGACCCGGCGGACCTGCCACCCGGATCATCGGCGATCTGTTTCAATCCACACGCCCGCGGGGGGCGTGACGTGCTCAACTGTTTTAACGGCTCCAACGCTTCAGTGTTTCAATCCACACGCCCGCGGGGGGCGTGACCTGCCATCGACGCACTTAGTCACCACCACACCAAAGTTTCAATCCACACGCCCGCGGGGGGCGTGACGTCCATGCGGCGCCGATTATTCCGCCTGCCATAATGTTTCAATCCACACGCCCGCGGGGGGCGTGACGGGCTGGCCCGCCCCGGCGGTCTCCGGGCTGAGGTTTCAATCCACACGCCCGCGGGGGGCGTGACTGCGGCTGGTCCAAGTTGGGGCGTGCGTTCGAGTTGCGGGACGGATTCCGCGAACCTTGTCCTCTAACGGAATACAACACTCCACCTGCGAACCGGCCATCTTCGTAAGGTACTCCTCTCATTCGAGTTCGGGGGACCGCGAACAAACCGGCGATCTGATGAGCGCTGCGGGGTCGCGGATCACAGTTATACGATCATGGGTTCGTCAAAACCCGGGACGTCCTTTGCTCCGCAATGCTCGACTCGGCGCTGCCAGTTGGAACCCAGAAAGTAGAATCGCAGACTGTCCGTGTCGAAGTCGATGATCGATTTCAGCTTCTCGCGGCAGTCCACCCACTGGTCCGGCTCGACGTTCAACTCGAACACGGAATACTGCACCCGTTGACCGAAGTCCTGACACGTGCGGGAGACGCGCCGCAGCCGTCTCCGCCCCGCGGGCGTTGTGGTGCTCACATCATACGTCACAAGGACAAACATGTTGAACCTCCCAGACAGCCTGTGCCGCAGTCAGTGGCCCGCTAAGGACGCGGAGAGCGCGAAGTCAGAAGTGAAAAGTTTGCGTCTTGAAATCCCTTCGCGCTCTCCGCGTCCTTCGCGGGCAGAAAACGGGTCTGAATCGGCCAGGAATTGAGTTCATTTCCAGATGAACGGCGGATAGGCATCCAGGTCGCCTCGGAGGTGTCTCGCCAGCAGCCGCGCCTGCAGATGCACCAGCAGACCCACCGTCGTCTTTTCCTCCAGAAAGGGATGCGTGATTTCTTCCTGCTTTCTCTTCTGCCAGGCTTCCAGCACGGTCTTCCGGGATTTGTCCTGCAGCAGGACCGCACCCGATTCGGTCGTCTCGAAGTCGGACAGCGTGATCTGTTTCCGATTGATCAGTGAGAGCACCAGCCGATCCACCAGGTACGGCCGGAATTCTTCGATCAAATCGAGCGCCAACCCCGGACGACCCGGCCGATCGCGATGCAGAAAACCGACGGCGGCATCCAGTCCGGCGGCCTCACAGGCCGAGCGGGCATCGTGAGTCAGCATCGTATAAAGGAACGACAGCAGAGCGTTGATCTCATCCAGCGGCGGACGCCGGCTGCGGCCATTGAAACGAAAGCCACTGTCGGGGTCGTTGATCATCTGCTCGAAGACACCGAAGTACTTTGCCGCGGCATCGCCCTCGTTGCCGCGCAGTGAATCGAGCAGCGTGGCCTTCCGAGCCGAGTCCAAAGGATCGAGCATTGCGGTCGCGGTTTGCTGCAAAGCCTGAGCCGTCTCCGGACATGGACCGTCGCGTGCTGATCTCATCAGCACTGTCCGCGAGTTGGCAATCTTCGCGGCGACGATGTTGCGGGCAATCTGACACGACCGATCCTCGGAGTCGGCGGCCCGATACTGTTCCCGCCGGAGCAGCACGTTGCCTGGTGAAAAGCCAACCACGGCGGCACGGAATTTCCCGTACGGACTGAGAAACGAAATTGTGACGCCCGCTTCGGCACAGGCGGCCATCAGCTGCGGGCTGCAGCTCACACGCCCGAAGCAGACGATGCCGTCCAGGTTAATGAGCGGCACGCGCAGCAGCGTTTTCTGCTCGACCTTGACCTGAACGGTCTGGCCGTCTTTGGCGAGATAAGTTCCCTCAGTCGTGACGAACATTGTGTTGAGGTGTTGTTTCATGGTGGATAGTTCATGGTGGATAGTTCATTGCTCATGCTTCATTGATGCCCTGTTCACCGTTCACCGATCACATGCTCGGCGAACGACTGCTCGACAAACCGAGACGCCAACCGTCCCGGCGCGAGCGCATCGGGCAGACACAGTTCCACCAGCGAGCAGTTGCTGCATTTGGGTTCCCTGACAGCCGACGGTGTCCGGCCCGAGGCCACCATCTCCTGCAGCCGTTCGATTGTTCGAGCCGTCGTCTGGCGCAGAGTGTCGTCAATCGGAACTTTCGTGCGTCGCTTCCGGGTGCCGTAATACAGGGCGCCGTCGGGCACGCGGACGCCCAGCATTTCCTCGAGGCAGAGTGCCTGAGCACAAAGCTGAACCCGATCCGAATCGTCCTTCTTCGGTTTTCCTCGCTTGTATTCGACCGGTGTGACCGTCCAACCCGACCAGTCACGCAACTCGGCAGCCACGCGTGAGGGCAGCGACTCGCTGACGGTGACGCCATCGGGCGCCAGGAACTCGACGACATCCGCCTGTCCCACGATGCCCCACTCAAGCGACCTCAGCGACAGACCGCGCACGGTCCTCAACTGCCCGCGAGTTTCCGGCGCTCCGTCATGCGCCCGCTCATGCAGATGCCGTCCTTCAGCCGTCAGACGGTTTTCGGCCCACAACCGCTCGATGTGAATGAGCGCGCACTGCCGCTCACAGAACAGCAGATGTTGCAGAGCGGAAATCGGCAGGAGATCATCTTCGTGATAAGTCATGACATGATCTGTGGCCCGCGAAGGACGCGGAGAGCGCGAAGACGTGATAACGAAAAGGTTTCCCTTCGCGCTCTCCGCGTCCTTCGCGGGCAGGCTTGTTGCTGATTCACTCCGATCGCTTGTGTTTTGTCAGTGCAAATCGTTCGTGCTGCAGTCGGGGATGAGCACCAAAGTTGACCAGCAGTCCGAGTTGCAACCGGGTTGCATGCAGATAGTTGAGCACCTGTGCCCGATGCTCACTGGCGAAATCCGACAGGGCCTTGATCTCAACAATGATCGTGTCGAAGCAGATGAAATCCGGTTTGTACGTGGCCTCAATCACGCGGTCGCGGTACGTCAATTCGATCTTCGGCTGACTGCGAAATCGTATGCCCTGATGATCAAGTTCGATTTCGAGGCAATCCTGATACACCGGTTCGAGGAACCCGCATCCCATCCGGCGATGCACTTCAATGCAGGCTCCGATAATCCGGTAACTTTCTTCCCGGTAGATCAGCTCTGTCATGCCGTTTTCCTTTCTTCGATTGGATGACCCGCGAAGGACGCGGAGAGCGCGAAGACGTGATGTTGAAGAGAGTTTCCTTCGCGCTCTCCGCGCCCTCCGCGCCCTCCGCGCCCTTCGCGGGCAGTGACATTGAAGCGGTATCAGAATTTCTGTTCGACACTGACTCCCGCTGGCAGGTCAGAGTCCGACACATTGACTGAGTAGTGACTGAATTGTCTGGTCGGGACCGACTCGTCGGGATTCGTGCGCGTGACAGTGATACGCTCGAACAATTTGTGGGCCGGCGCGTTACCGAGAGCGCTTTCATGCTTGAACAGAATCAGTGATTGAGCTGCCATTTCACCGCGGGATGCCGAACGGTCGTACTCGAACATTTGCGCGAGCGAGGTCCAGAACAGGTCAAGGTCTTCACCGTTCTCGTTGAAGCCGGTCTTCTCGGCGAGGTGCGGATTGATAAAGCCATGCACCCGATACAGTCCGTACGGCACGGTGAACTTGCGGCCCATCGTGCGGTTGTCGCCGGACTGAGCCTCGGCTTCTTTCTCCGTCGTGACGGCGCAACGGGTGACGGCGTGTTCCTGCGAGATGATTGGATCGACGCTGCGAGCGATGGCGAACTGAATCGGCCCACGTACCTGTCCGCAGTTGACGTCGGTCGACATGACGGCACCAAACGAGCGAATGTCGAAGAAGTTCCCGCACATCCAGGCGGTCACTTTCCTGGCGTCTTCTTCCTTTTTGGGAAGTCTTCGCTTCTCAGGTTTGAGTTCGAACTCCTGATAGGCTCGTGCATGTTGCAGGTTCAGGACGGCTTTTTCCTTGACGTAGATTTCGAATGGCGGCTGTTCCTCCTTCACAAGCCCGACGTAGTTGCGGATCTTGCGTTTCAGGCAGACATCGGTGACGAGTCCCTGTCCGGTTTCGGGATCGACCCGCGGCAGGTTTCCGGCGTCGGGATCGCCGTTGGGATTACCGTCTTTAATGTCAAACAGATAGACGAAGTCGTAGCGAGAGATCATGTGAGTTACTCCTGTTCCTGGGTTGCGGAGTTGGTGTTGTCGGATTTCTTCGTGAAGATGTCCTGCCGTTGGTGGTAATAGCCAATGGCAAAGAGCCCCTGGTCGCGGAGACTGAGGTGTGACGGGAAGTTCACAAGTTCTGCCACAATGGCCTGGATTCGTTTTTCGTGGTACGTTCGGCTGCCTTTTTCGAGTTTGCCGAGGTGATGCTGGCTCAACCGAATGATGCGTGGGAAGACACTGCCGGGCGTTGCCGAGGCCGAACCGAAATACCGGTCCTTGATGGTGTCGTTGATGCCAGGCTGGGCATCCTCCTGGGTCTTCTCCAGTTCTGCGAAGAGTCTTCCCAGGCGGTAGCCTGGTTCCGTGCGGTCTGCGTCGAGTGACATATCAAGCTCCTTTTCCAGAGGTTGAATACCGGAACGGGTATTCCGATTGAGATAAGCCTTGATCGTCGCAGCACGCAGATAACGCACCTGCCGATCTGCGCGGATACGTCGGATGAGCGATGTGTACATCAGGCTCGGATAGGGCGTTCCACTGAGAATTGCTTGCATCACGGCACCGCCAAGCAGTGGTGGCAGGTCTTTGGAGTCCCGAACGGTTTCGCGGAGCAAACGCCACACAGAGGGGAATTCCGGGTCGCGATCGCTGCGAATGATTGCCAGGTCCACGAAGTGCTGCCGCAGGTTGTCGACGAGGTCACCGAGTGTGCTGACCCGCCAGAAGCGGACGCTGATGCGGGCTGCGTTGGGGGAAAGGCCGAGGACGTAGAAGGGTGTCGTCGGGTCACCGAACTCGCCGGGGTACTTCCCCTGGGAAATCTGTGACAGAACGGCGTGTACGTGGTTCGTGAGAGCTTCGTCCTCGGCGTCACGCGACGGATCGAACGTCCACGGAAGGAGATTCTCGGCCTCCGTCGGCTTCTCCGTCCAGAACACGGTCGAAGCATCGCCGATCTGAATCCGTCGCCGGTTGTCGGCCAGCAGACGGTTTAGAGCTGTGCAGTATTGGAATGCGGATTGCTCGCTCACCGGAGCATTACGGCCTGCTTTCTTACCTTCACGGCCATAGGACTCATAAGCAGAATCATTAAAAGATACCAGCAGCGCGCCTGCTGACTGAGCGCCCCAGACACCCTTAATCTTCGGTTCATGCAGTCGCGCGAGGGGGCGCTGTTCGCCGGTGACGAGGCACTGGCCATTGACGGCATCGGACGTGTCACTCTCGTCCTCGAATTGACCCCGCCACCATGTCTTCACCGCTTCACGCTCGTGGACGTAGTGGTCTGTGGCGCGGATGCGGAAGACGCCGAAGCCGGTGCCGATCTCGACCAGCTTCTCATGCTGCTGTGCCTCGTCGGGATTCCATTGCCGGAGGAACGTGCAGACCGCGGAGAACTCTGGATCGTCGATGTTTGATTCCACGTCGCGATGACGCTCGCGAAAGGCTTCAAACGAGTTGCGTGTCCTCTCCGGTTTCGGATCGTCCGCTTTGTAGCCCAGGAGGTAGGCCGGGTTGTCCCACAGGAAACAGGGGTTGATACCGGCACCGGAGGGCTTCGCATTGCCGAGGACAATCAGCGAGAGCGGCAGCAGCTTCTTCCCTTCCTGCGTTCTCACATCGGCGATCTCATGCAGTGAGCCGTCGGCGTTGAGCATCACACAGAAAGCAATTTTCTGTCGGCTGAAACCGAACGGAGCAATGTCGACGTCTGGATCGTGTTCGAGCCGCTGGTAATAACTGTTAAGAGCCTGCAGGATCATGCGGAGGTCTCCTCTGTCACGGCTGGTTCGAACGGAGGAACGGCGATCACGCCGTTGCGCATCGACGCACGGAAGAAGTGCGGGATCGCGTTGAGCTTGCGGCCATCGTGACCACTGAGCGTGTCGTACGTCTTGCCGGTTGCCGGGGCGAATTCAATGTCGTGCAGGATGTAGCCAAGATCCTGTTCGCCCTTCAGTTCGGACTCGGGGATCGGTCCGTCGAGCCACTCAAAGTCGCAGGGAAATTCACGGCAACCCAGGTAAGGGTGATGAAAGTATTGGCCGCGTTCTGCCCGGCGTTTGAAAATTGCATAGTGCTTCTGGATCGGATCGGAGCCGTCGAGTAATTCGAAGCGAGCTTCGATGACATAGGCGACATCCCGCAGGATAGTGGCCGCCCGCTGCTGGCGATCGTCTTCGATGAGGATTGCCAGGGGTCCCTTGAGTGTCCCTTTCATCGCTTTCTTCGCATTGGCGGCCGACGCCTTGCCGGAGACTTCGTTGCGGCGGAGATTCGTGAAGCGGATCGGCTTGAGCACGTGGAGTCGTTCGACGATCCACCGCACCTGCGGCTTCCAGTAGATCGCCTCCAATACGCCCCGCGCGGCCGATGGCGTGATGACGTCGTAGCTGACTCGCTCGACCTTCATCTCAGGCCGAGTGAAACAGGCGTATTCGCCCCAGACTTTGAGACGGATGCGGTGTAATTCTGACATGTGTTTTCCTTTCGTGATCAGCGAATAAGCGTCCCAGGCTCCATGAAGCCCGGGCGATCGACTCGCAGGCCAAGCATCTGGTCGTAGGCATCGGGATTTGTGAGCACGGCGTACCCGCCGTCGAGCGAAATGTCGACATCGCCGGCATGGATCAACTCTGCGTACATGTACTCGAAGACGTTGACAGTGAATCGCTGCAGCCGTCGGAGCAGCTTGCGAGACGGGCCGTCGTCATACAGTTGGTTGATCAACCCGGACCCCGCCTCGCCGCAGGGCACGAAGATGCTCCGCGAGACATCCTCAATCATCCGAAACCGCTCGGCAGCCGTGCGGAAGTCGAAGGCGAACTCCTGCAGGGGCTTCGGGAAGCAGCCCATCACGTTCAGCTTGTCCCAGCCGTGGACACTGCCCTGAGACCAGTAGTGCAACTCGAAGTAACGTTCGATTGCTGCCGGATCGAGGAGGTCGTCGAAGTCGGGCATCACCTCCCGCGCCGTCGAGGCGACCTGTGCCAGATAACCGCGCAGCTTCACGTCCGTCGGCTCAAAGACGAAGACATTGCCGGACGGCCGACGCCCTTCGCGATTGCAGCGACCAGCTGCCTGCGCGATTGAATCCAATCCCGTCATGGCCCGGAAAACGACGGGGAAGTCGACATCGACGCCTGCTTCAATGAGCTGCGTGCTGACGACACGGCAGGGGCGTTTATCCTTCAACCGTTCGCGAATCTCGGTGATCACCTGACCGCGATGCTCGCCGCACATCAGCGTACTGAGGTGAAACAGACCGTCACCGTCGTCCGCCGGCTCTCGCAGCGACCGATACAACGTCGAGGCGTGTGCCCGTGTATTGACAATGCAGAGAAACGAGGACAGTTCGCCGAGTTGCTCGACGAGTTCACTGTCTGATGTTGCTCCGAGATGACGGACACGAACTCGCTTCATCTGGTCGTAGAGCCGTTGTGGCTTCGGGACGATCTCGCGAACGTTCTCCAGGCCGATCGAGAAGCCGTCGCGTCTGGTTAGTGCTGGCTGCGTCGCCGTACACAAGACAATCGAACAGCGGTAGTCGGTGACCAGCTCCCGCAACACAGCAAGGCACGGCTTGAGCAACTCGACCGGCAGCGTCTGGGCTTCGTCCAGAATAATCACACTGCCGACAAGATTGTGCAGCTTGCGACATTGCGACGTCCGCGCCGCAAACAGAGATTCGAAGAGCTGCACGTTGGTTGTGACGACCAGCGGGGCATGCCAGTTTTCGGCTGCCAGGCGAGAACGTTTCGTCTCGTGTTGCGCATCGGGATCGACATTCGAGTGATGTTCCAGCACGACTTCTTCGCCGAGCTCGCCCAGAACCTCGCGGAACACTCCTGCCGTCTGATCGATGATGCTGGTGAACGGAATCGCGTAAATCACGCGGCTCAATCCGTGTGTCACCGCGTGCCTGAGAGCGAACGCGAGAGACGCGAGCGTCTTGCCGCCGCCGGTCGGGACGGTGAGTGAGAAGAGCCCTGGAGAGAGTTCGGATGCTTCCCGGCAAGCTGCGAGTACCTCGGAGCGGCGTTTGTTGACGTCCGTCGGTTCGCTGTTCGCAGACAGGTTGCCCAGGTAGCTGTCGAGGAGGTCGAGTATCGACTGCAAGCTGACATCGTTGGTTGGTCTGTCCGCAGACTTGCCCGCATCCATGAACGCCTCGGTCGCCAGATAGTCGGCGTCGACCAGGCACGAGAACAGCATGCGAGTGAACAGGGCGACCTGAAAGGCGCCCCGAGTCTCGTCGCCCCGAGTCTCGTCGCCCCGAGTCTCGTCGCCCTGGTCGATTGCCAGTGGCGGCGGATTGAGTGGTTCGTCGGCATCCAGAACCTCCGGCGGTGCCGCGGTGTACGGTTCGATGTTCTTGTCAAGCCGTTCATCGAGACTTGATGCGCTGCCGCTTGCATCCGCCAGACCGGCGTGATGCCCGGCAATGACATACGCCAGCAGCCGTCCCCAGGGTTTGACCACCGCGACTGCGTGCTGAGCACCTGCCGTGGAGTGATCCACACGGCCCTTGTACTGTTCGAGATGTGCCTCGAAGCCGTTTTCCTTGTGCAGATACGCCTGGAACGCCGCCGAGTACTTGCCGGTGTCGTGCCAGAGTCCGGCGAGATGTCCCCAGTCGCGGGCCTGAAATCGCGCGGCAAACTGCGCGGTACGGGCGGCCACGGCGGCCAAGTGGTCTTCCAGTCGCTCCCAGTCTTCAACAGGGCGGTCGGGGAGACTGTGGGCGAAGAAATCACTGATGCCGGAACATGATGTCGGGTCGGCAGGCATACGCGCCTCTGCCTGGACGTCAATGTGTGTACCATACGGAACAAAAGGATACAGACATGCGATGGCGGATTCCGCCTGAACTGGTCGCATTTCTTCAGTTTTGGTTTGAATTGCGTGGTGTCCAGCGAATGGGCTGCCGGATGCTGAGCGTCTCGATGACCTCCCGCTGCGCAAGTTCGTCGGGCAGAATTTTTCAGGTAAAGCCGCGCGGGCGAAGCGGCTTGTGTTCCTGCCGTTTCCTGGCTCATCGCGCGGGATGAATTCCCGGGACGAGCAGGCCACAAGCTGTCTGGCCATTGCCCGAATGGGCGAACGTGGCGGGATCGTTGTGGACAGGAAGGGCGAGTCAGTAAGTTACGCGCCGGCCTGTAAACTGCAGTGGGCTTTCGGCCTGCGGTCGCCGTGCCGAGTCGTACAGGCCACTCTGAATGAGCAGCCGCAGTCTGAGGTCCCGGGCAGCATCAGGGCAGGGCAGGGCAGGGCGGCTACAACTCAGTGACAAGCAAAGAGATACGACATAAGCCGGAGTGGCGGAATTGGCAGACGCGCGGGATTCAAAATCCCGTATCCGTAAAGGGTGTGTGGGTTCGAGTCCCACCTCCGGCAATCAGCTCGATCCCGAGTCCACTCAAAACAAAGCACTGGCGGAGCCAGTGGCACACGCCTTACGGCATACTCGTTCTCCTGGAGCACACCATGTCTGATCTCAGCAGTCTGTCACGTCGCGGGTTTCTGCAGGGAAGCGCCGCTTTGCTGGCCGCTTCACCACTGATCGCAAAGGCTGCCGATGAACCGGCTGACGCCGGTCTGAACGGGCGGCTCTACAAGACACTCAAAATTGGCATGGTGCGTGTTGATGGTTCGCTGACCGACAAGTTCACAGCGGCAAAGGTGGCTGGATTCGATGGGATCGAACTGAATGCCCCGACGTTCGACGTCGACGCAGTCAGGCAGGCCATTGACGAATCTGGTCTGCCGGTTGACGGCACGGTGTGTTCCTCTCACTGGCAGGTGCGCCACACCGACCCGGACCCCGCAGTACGTGCTGTGGCCCTGGACACGCTTAAAGAAGCATTGCGCAAGACACATGCGGTCGGTGGTCATACCGCGTTGCTTGTCTGCGGTCATGGCAAAGATGGCACGGAAGAGGAGTGCTGGGAGCGCTCCGTGTCCAACGTTGCACAGGCGATTCCGCTGGCCGCCGAACTGGGCGTCGTCATCGCGATCGAGAACGTCTGGAATCACTTTTGCTACGACCACGATGGTGACTCGAATCAGACGGCCGACAAGTTCGTCAAATACTGTGACGAGCTGAATTCCCCATGGCTCGGCATGCAGTTCGACATTGGAAACCACTGGAAATATGGGTCGATGGGCGACTGGATTCGGACGCTGGGCAAGCGAGTCGTGAAACTCGACGCCAAGGGATTTTCGCGCGAGCAGAACAAGTTCACGAAAATCGGCGAGGGCGACCTGGACTGGGCCGACGTCACAAAGGCGCTACTGGAGATCAACTTCGTGGGCTGGTGTGCTGCAGAAGTTGGCGGCGGCGGACCGGATCGTCTGGCCGAAGTCTCCGCGAACATGGATCGCGTATTTGGCCTGAAGCGGGCGTAAGGAATAGTCCCGAAATAACTTACCGGAATTGTGAGCCGTAGCCGTAGCCCGATTTCTCCGAAATCGGGACCAGACGACATCGCAACCTGCCGGCACATCGATCGCCGCTCAGTTTTGCGACGTCCAGGGCAGCGGATTTCGGAGAAATCCGCCTACGGCTCAGAGGTCTCGCGGATTCCAGATCGGGAACTTATTTGGGCTCCCGTTTCCAGCGGCGAGTAATCAGGCCGGAGCCGCGGCAAGCTTCAACCGAATCTCGCCGGCTTCGGTGGTCAGGTGTGAGATCAGGCTCCAGATGAAGACCACCAGACCCAGCATCTCACCTGTCTCTTCAACGGTTGTGGCCAGCATGTAGGCAATGTGCTGTTCTCCGAAGTGATCAAGAATTGCGCCGTCTACCATCTCCATCCCGAGCGCGCCGCCGACAAACAGGCACGCCGCGGCGATGAAGCGGTACCGCGTCGTGCTGTCCAGATTCCAGAGAAAACGCAAATACGCCAGTCCCAAAGCGATGACGATGGCAATGCCTGGAATCACCCAAGTGAAGTAGAAGACGCCTTCCGCCTTGACCAGCCGGTCCATCGGCACCATCAGGATCTCGTGAAAGCTGGCGGCTTCGTCGAGCGAAAGCAGGCAGAAGATGGCACTCAGCGAAGCCCAGTGCTTCCACCAGCGATTGCCGCGCGAGCGATGCATCCAGGCGCAGATCGCGAGTAACGCGGCCGAACACAGATGCAGCATGGCCGAGAACCACGCCGGAACAGAGTTTTCGCTGTTGAGTGTGAAACGGCGAAACACATCGGCCGCCGTCCAGGAAAAGGGACGGATATGCTCTTCCGCCAGCTCCATCGGAATCGTCACAGCAGCCAGCAGCAGGACCGGGCACAGGAGTAGATAAGCGACTCCACGTGCAGAAAGCGTAATGTCGACGCGTTTCATGCTGAATTCCAACGGGGACAGAACTGGAACCAGCGTAAGGAGACCGGCGGACGTCGTTCGCCCGGCTTTCCTTACGTGGAGTGATCACAGTTCATTTTCCCACATTTCATCAGCGTGGCGGCTCGATTGTTGACGAGCGCGCTGGAACGTACGGTGACTTTGGGCAACACCGTCGCCCGTTCGCCACCATCCGAGCGTCGTGCGATCCCGTGTACTTCCAGGTCTGACCGGCGGACGTGGTAGCCAAACTCGGCTTCCGCAGGTCTGGTACGACTGACTCGTCCAATCAACAGGTCGGGACAACTTCCACTTTCTCGGGGGAAGCAGTCTGGACGACCCGCGATTCGACCGTGCCTTCGTACTCGGCGATGACTTCCGATGTGTCACGTGGCTCCGTATGCGCGAACCAGTCCAGTCGGGCCGGCACGGCGATCGCCTTCAGGAATTCCGTGCGGTACGCGTCGGGAGCGAGTCCGAAGCATCCGAACTGTTCCAGATGAGACGTGGGTTCCTGGACGTCATGCATCTGAAAACGATTCGATTGCAGGCAGTGCATGCAATGCAGGAACGAGACCTTGCCAGCGTCCCGTACCTGATTGAACTGGGTGACTCCTACAAAGTAAGCCCCCAGCGAGACCCCCAAGTAGCCGCCGACCAGCTTGCCGTCCTGCCACGACTCGAAGCTGTGAGCGAAGCCCATGCGATGCAGTTCGCAGTACAGGTCGACGATTTGCGGCGTGATCCATGTTTCCGGCCGATCGCCGCAACCGCGTGCCACATCATCAAATCGCTGGTTAATACTGACCTGAAAGCGGTCCTGCCGCAGCAGCCGCTTCAGATTCCGTGGGACCACGAACCCGTCGATGGGCATGATGCCGCGAGGGTTGGGTGCTTTCCAGAAGATGCGTCCGGTCTCGGGTACGGTCAGCGGAAATCGACCATTCAGATACGCTTGGAGCACGGTTTCCGCCGTCGCGTCGGCGATCTGCACATCCAGCCATATGTCCAGCAGGCGGCGTTGGCTGTGCGGAATTGCCGCAAGTGCCTTCAGGACAGCGGTTCGGCTTGAGCGTCGCAGTGAATTCAGGAGTGATCCAATCATACCGGCCAGTGGCTTTCTTTCCTGCAGGGCAGAGGTTCCCGCCCGGCGGTAGCTGTGGGCGGTGGCTAACGGAGCGTCACGCCTTTCGGACGCACCGTCGCTCTGCTTCTACGCTAGCTCACAAATCGAATCGAGTGGGAAGGACAGGTGGTTTAGCGAGTCGGATTTGCTGACAACCGCATCGTCTCGACGGGTCTGGTCGACGCCTGCTGTTCGCACGCGTTTTGACGTGGTGATTACAGGAAACGTCGTTTTGTGCAGGCAACGTCCACAGGTGGCGTTGCGTCTGGAATGAGCAGAGCAGGGGGATGACTCGGTCGGTTGATTCCGCGTCTGAATCCGCAATACTCGCGTCGCATATCGAAAATTGTCCCCGAGAGGCCAGGCTGGCCTCTGAACTTTCACACTTGAGGAGACTCCCCAATGGCCGACATTCGTTCTGGAGCTGTAACTTTGAAGGGTGGCCCTGTTGATCTGGCCGGCCCGGAACTCAAAGTCGGCGACGCAGCTCCCGACTTCACGCTCCAGGCAAACGACCTGAGCGAGGTCACACTGGCCAGCAGCGCGGGCAAAAAGCGGATCATCGTGACCGTGCCGTCACTCGACACGCCCGTGTGCCACGAAGACTCGAAGAAATTCAACGATGCGGCCGGCGGCCTGAGCGACGTTGAAGTGCTCGTTGTCAGTATGGACCTGCCGTTCGCACAAAAACGCTGGTGCGGAGCCGAATCTGCCGAGAACATCAAAGCGTTAAGTGCTCATCAGTGCACAGGTTTTGGCGAAGCGTATGGTGTCCTGATTCAGGGCGGTCCGCTGAATCGGATTCTGGCTCGAGCCGTGTTCGTCGCTGATGGCGAAGGCAAACTGACGCACGTCCAATACGTCGGCGAAATCACCGAGCACCCTGATTATGATGCGGCTCTGGCTGCTGCCAGATAAGCTGTCACGGAGCGGTTGCGTCTGACACCAGTCGGCACGATCGTACGGAAAGTGTTTTTAACCCGGCTCTCACGCATGAGAGGGCCGGGCTTTTTTGTGTTGAGCGGACGCTGTTTGCTGCGTTCTTCCGAGGTACGCCAAGTGCATTTCGTGGGCGTCGAGCCCGCAGAATCCGGAATCGCGGCGAACATACGCTCATTTGAACTGGTTAAGTGACGCCCGGTGCTGCACTTGTGGCGTATCGGTGGTCCGCCCGATGTCAGGGTGTTTCCGTTGGGCCAGGCCATTTATACTCAGTACACGGCTTCGCCTCGCTTGTTACCTCCGCTTGAGGAATTGTCCCATGCTTCGGCCGTTTGCACTTTGCAGTCTCATCGCGGCTCTTCTCGCCGCCGGCTCCGGCCAGATTGAAGCGGCCCCGACTCCGGCGCAACGCAAGGAGCTGTCTGCCATTCAGAAGCAGGTTGCCGGAATCGCGTCGATGCTCCGAAAGCGCGAGTATGAAAAGGCAGAGGAGACGCTGAAGAAGCTGATGGAGGAAGCTGAGAAGGTCATTAAGACCGGTCAGTTTCCGGAAAGCGACCGCGGAGTCATATCGTTGCGGCGTCTCATTGATTCCAACCGACAGCGCGTGGCGAAGGCACAGGGCAAACCTGATCCCACACTGGTGAGTTTCACAAAGGAGATTGCTCCGATTTTTCAGGCGCGCTGTGGTAACTGCCACGTCGGTAACGGAAACAGCGGCAATCTCAGTCTGAATTCGTATGCGGCGATGGGACGAGGTGGAAAATCCGGCGCACTGCTGATTCCGAAAAATCCTCAGCGGAGTCTGTTGATGGCTCGGCTGGTGAATCCGCAGAATCGCATGCCGCGGAACGGGCAGCCTCTGACCAACGAACAACTTTTGACGATCAACAAGTGGATTGCGCAGGGGGTGCCATTCGATGGCGAAAACCCGCAGACGGCGCTCGCCGATCTGGGCAAGACACTGACGAAGCCAGCGGCTGGCGGACCGCCGCAGCCGGCTCCGACGATCAGCGTCGCAACGGGCAACGAAAAAGTGTCGTTCGTGAAGGACATTGCCCCGACGATCGTCAATCTCTGCGGGCGTTGCCACGGCGGCAACACTCCCCGCAGTGGACTGTCGCTGGCGACGTTCGCCGGCATGATGAAGGGTGGCGACAGCGGGCGGGTTGTGATCCCTGGAAACCTTGAAGGCAGCCGACTGTGGCGTCTGGTCGGGGCAGGGGACCAGCCGCGAATGCCGCAGGGACAGGCACGCATCACCCGAGCGTTCCACGCCAACTTGAGAACGTGGATCGAAGAAGGGGCAAAGTTCGACGGCGACAACGCCAATCTACCACTGCGACAACTGGTCCCGACGGACGAGGAATTGCTGGCTGCTCGACTCGCTGCTCTTTCGCCCGCCGAGATGCGATCGTTCCGTGATGAGCGGACTCAGGACCAGTGGAAACGAGTTTCACCGCGCGTGACCGCTCGGTTCATAAGCAACAGCCCGGAGTTCTTCATCTACGGTGACGTGTCCGAAGAGCGCCTGAAGCAGGTGAGTGACTGGGCTACGGCACACGCGCAAAAGCTGCGTTCGCTGTTTGGCGCGAAGGCGACTCCGATGTTTCGTGGCCGACTCGCGATTTTCGTGATGAAAGATCGGTTTGGCTACACCGAGTTCAATCAGGTCATTCACCGCCGCAGTACGGCCCGTGACGTGCACGGTCATTCGACGGTAACAACCGGTTACGAAGATGCGTACGTCGTGCTGGAAGACATCGGGGACGACCCCGGTTCAACCCACGGCGGGTTGCAGGTCAGCCTGCTGGAGCACATCTCCGGCGCCTGGCTCAAGAAGCCGGGAACGAGTCTGCCGGACTGGGTCATTCGAGGCACGGGCCTGGCACTTGCCCGACAGGCTGTGGGAGGCAATCAGTACATCGACGGACTGCAGGACGGGGCTGTCGATTCGCTGCAGGGGATCGAGAAGCCTGAAGACGTCTTCACCGACGGACGATTCGGGCCAGGCGACATCGGGCCCATCGGGTACACGCTGGTCAACTTTATGATCAAGGCCGGCGGCGCTCCCAAGTTTGGTCGATTTGTCGCGCAGCTTCAGTCTGGAGCCAACGTCGCGGCGGCAGTCAAAGCCGTCTATCCACCGGCTGACCTGAAAGCGCTGGGTTCCAGCTATCTGCAAAGCCTCAGCCCGAAGTAGCGATTGAAACAGCGAACAAGTCGACAGGCGGGATTCGATATCGGATCCCGCCTGTTTTCGTTTGCACTGCGGGAACCGAGTCCTGGCACTGCTGTGCGGCTGAAGATGCGGTCTCTATAATCCCGCGCGGCGCGCCCCTTACCCAGGAAAGCTGCAAATCGATGCCAGATGTTCTGATCGCCGGTGGAGGTGTGATCGGCCTGTCCATTGCCTGGGAACTGGCTTCACATGGCGTATCGGTGTCGCTGATCGACCAGGGACAAATCGGACGCGAAGCATCCTGGGCGGGAGCCGGAATGCTCCCGCCAGGCTCACTGGAAGGTGCCACAGGTGGCGAACCTCGGTTGCGAGCCTTCAGCCATTCGTTGTGGCCTCAGTGGAGCGATGAGCTGCGTCAGTCGACGGACATCGACAACGGCTATCGCGTCTGCGGGGGGATCAACCTGAGCTTCGATCGTGATCTGGAGCCGGAACGCGTGGCATGCAGTCGCGAAGGCAATGACGTTCAGGCATTGTCCGCTCAGCAGTTGGCGCAGCTGGAAGCGGCCATCAGTCCGGAAGTGACTGACGCGTTTCACATGCCTGATTTTGGACAGGTGCGGAACCCACGGCAGCTCAAAGCTCTGATCTCGGCATGTCACGACAACGGTGTGGAATTGATCGAGGGAACTCCACTGCTTGGCTGGGAAAGGGTAGCAAATGGAGGGCGAATTGCCGCTGCCAGGACTGGCGCCGGGCGAATCGCGGCCGATCAGTTTGTTACTGCCTGCGGAGCCTGGTCAGGGGAGATCCTGGCAGCGGTTGGATGCCACGTCCGTGTCGAGCCACTACGGGGGCAGATGGCTCTACTGAAGACTGCGCGACCGTTGTTCCGACACGTGCTGCAGGTCGGGCCGCGGTATCTTGTCCCTCGTTCCGACGGGCGGACGCTGATTGGTTCCACTGAAGAACATGTCGGCTTCGTGAAACGGAACACAGTCAGTGGTGTGCAGAGTTTGTTGGAATTCGCAGCGAAAGTTGTCCCGAATCTGCGCGACGCCGAGTTGGAACGCTGCTGGTCAGGACTTCGACCGGCGGGGCGGGGCGATGTCCCGTACATCGGACCTGTTCCAGGCACGGACAATCTATTTGTGGCCACGGGGCATTTTCGGTCGGGGCTGCAAATGTCGCCCGGAACGGCAGTCCTGATCCGGCAGATGCTGCTTGGTCAGGAGACGACGATCCCTGCCACGCCGTACGCGATCGCATCCTCAAGCGAGACCAACGGTACCGGAATCGATGTTGCCGAATCAGTTCCTGTTTGACGTTGCAGCATGGAGCGAAGGTATGGCGCGCAAACGGATTGCAATCGTCGGAGCGGGGCCCATTGGCCTCGAGGCCGCGATCCTGGCCAAAGACCGCGACCTGGACGTGACTGTGCTCGAACGCGGTCGTGTGGCAGAGAACGTGCGATCGTGGGGACACGTTCGACTCTTCAGCCCGTTCGCAATGAATACGTCGCCCTGGGGTCGACAGGCTTTGGCCGGTTCGTCGTTGCCTGCCAGCGACAAGTGTCTTACCGGAGCCGAATTCATCGAACGCTATCTGCTGCCGTTGAGCCAGCATGCGTCGCTCAATGGCTGCCTGCAGGAATCCAGCCGCGTATTGGGGATCAGTCGCACACGTCTGTGGAAAACGGACCAGATTGGCAAGTCGTCCAGGACAGAATCGCCGTTTCGAATTCTTGTTGAGTCAGACGCCGGACTGGAATCGACCTTGGAAGCCGATGTCGTACTGGATTGTTCCGGAACGTACGGCAACCACAACTGGCTCGGAGCGGGGGGGCTTCCGGCTCCCGGCGAACGCGCCGCGGCAGACCGGATCGACTACGAACTGTGCGACGTCACTGGAGCCAGTCGAGGCCGTTTCGAGAACAAAACAGTTCTTGTCGCGGGCAGCGGGTATTCGGCTGCGACTGCTGTGGTCGCCCTCGCGGAGCTGGCGCCGAAGACTAAAGTCATCTGGTTAACACGGAACGATACAGCGCAGCCGCTGACACCAGTGGCAAACGATCCACTCCCGGAACGCGCCCGACTGACGGAGGCCGCGAATGCAATCGCAGCAGGACAGGGCAGGGCGGTGCGCCGGCTGGCTGGTTCCGTAATTATGTCGATTGACCATCACGCAAATGCAAAGCTTCTCGTGTCCGTGCAAAACGCCAGTGGTGAGGTGGAGGCATTAACGGTGGATCATGTTCTTGCACTCGTTGGCTATCGACCGGATCGGTCACTCTATGAGGAATTGCAGGTTCACGAGTGCTATGCCACTCAAGGGCCAATACGATTTGCCGCATCTTTGCTGGGGGAAACGTCGGGTGATTGTCTCGCGCAGTCTGAGCCGGGAATTGACACGCTCAGGAATCCGGAGCCCGACTTCTACATACTTGGAGCGAAAAGCTATGGACGCGATTCACGGTTCCTCTTGAGGACGGGAATCGCACAGGTCGAGGCTGTGATTGATGTCATCTCCCGTGAAATGGTGTAAGTCTCCGCACTGTGAGCCATGAGACTTACAATTTGCACTTTGATATTTGCACTTTGCAATTTGCAATGTGAAGTATGCCTGGTCCGCGTCAGCGAGCTTCGATCTGCCGGAACTCTCTCTCAAGTCTGGCTGAACCAGTCGCTAACGATCTGAACTTAACCGGAAACAAACTGGTACTGCTCGATGGAAAACGCTCCGTCAGTTGCCCTCGAATCTCTCGACACTCTCTGGTTCCAGGTAGCTGGGACTCGCTGCAATCTCGAATGTGCGCACTGCTTCATCAGTTGCAGCCCGCACAACGACTCCTATGGATTTCTGACTCTGGATGTTGTTAGAGAACGTCTTGATGAATCGGTGAAGTGGGGCGTGCGGGATTATTACTTCACAGGCGGAGAGCCATTCCTGAATCGTGACATCGTGCCGATATTGGAGCTGACACTGCAATATGGGCCGGCAACCGTTCTTACAAACGCGACGGTGTTGAAGAGTGAGTGGGTCGAACGTCTGCGACGGGCTGAAGAAGCCACGCAGTATTGTCTGGAATTCCGGGTTTCGATTGATGGTCCGTCACCAGAGACGAATGATCCGGTAAGAGGAGAGGGAACTTTCGTTCGAGCGATGAAGGGCGTTGAATTACTTGTCGATCACGGGTTCCTTCCGATCATTACGATGACTCGCGTTTGGGAAGAAGAGAACGACCATGAAGTTCTCGGACAGTTTCGCAACGTTCTGCGTGAGCATGGCTACACGCGTCCTCGGTTGAAGGTGTTGCCTCGATTGAAGATTGGCGCCGAGTCGTGTCGCACGGAAGGCTATGGGCAATTCGAGCGAGTGACTCCGGAACTGCTGGATGGTTTCGATACGGGTCAACTGGTGTGCAGCCACAGCCGCGTGATCACGGATCGTGGCGTGGCCGTCTGTCCGATTCTGCTTGACGAACCCAGTGCAATCATGGGCCAATCGCTGGGCGACGCCAATCGGGCTTTTCCGCTGGCTCACGGTGCCTGTTACACGTGTTATCAATACGGCGCGATCTGCACGAATCCGTCTTCAAAGCCGGTAGAAGCCTGAAGGGAGTGACCAGCCGTGAAGCTCGCCTTCTTTGGCGGAATCTACAACAACTACCTGGCTCTCGAAGCTGCGGTCTACGACGCACAGCGGCGAGGCGCCGAGCGTCTGTATTGCCTTGGTGATCTGGGAGCCTTCGGACCGCATCCCGATCGGGTCTTTCCCCTGCTCTACCAGTACGACATCCAGTGTGTGCAGGGCAACTATGACCACAGCATTGGCAACGACCTGCACGATTGCCAGTGCGGATACACCGACCCACGCGACAACTGGTTTGCTCAAATCAGCTACGATTACACGTACGCCAATACGTCGCCGGCAAACCGGGAATGGATGTGCCAGCTTCCGAAAGAGATCCGGTTTGAGGTGGATGGCATCCGGTTTCTGCTGTGTCATGGAAGTCCACGGCAGACGAACGAGTTTCTGTGGGAGTCCACGACGAGTACGCATTTCATCGAGCGGCTCGCTGATCAGTGTGAGGCCGACCTGGTTCTCGGAACACACTCGGGGATTCACTGGCAACGACGACTTAGCGGCGATCGCCGGTTCATCAATGTCGGTGTCCTGGGGCGTCCTGAAAATGACGGTCGGACCAACGTCTGGTACACACTCGTGGACACGAGCAGAGCAGGGCAGAGCAGGGCAGAGCAGGGCGCGGGCCTTGCAAATGTCGGTGTAGAATTCGTTGGCTTGGAATACGATCACGACCGACTGGCCCGCGAGATGCGAGACGAGAAGTTGCCGGAAGAATTTGTTGAGACAGTTCTGTCTGGCTGGTGGACGACGTGCCTTGAAGTGTTGCCCGGTAAAGAACGGCGAGTCGGGCGTTTCTGATTCATGCAGGCTGAAAGTCGTGTCCGGTTCTCGATTCGGGAGTTCGGTAGTGCGAGCAGTTGTGCAAAGGGTGTCTTCGGCAAGCGTCACGGTGGAAGAGGACGTTGTCGGGCAGATTGGTTGTGGATTCCTGGTGTTACTGGGGGTCGGCGTCGAAGACAGCGCCGACGATGCAGCCGTCCTTGCTCAGAAGGTGGCCGGATTACGGATCTTCGAAGACGATGCTGGGAAGATGAATCTGTCGCTGGGTGAAGTCGGGGGGAGCGTTCTGGCCGTGAGTCAGTTCACTCTGTTTGGCGATTGCCGCAAGGGGCGACGTCCGAGTTTTATTGAGGCTGCCCGGCCGGAGTCGGCCGAACATCTTTACGATTGCTTTGTCGCCGAGTTGCGTGGTCAGGGGATCAAGGTCGAGACCGGCCGGTTTCAGACGCATATGAATGTCGCGCTGGTCAACGACGGCCCTGTGACATTGCTGCTGGACAGTCGGAAGCAGTTCTGAACCAGGTGGCCAATGTGCGACTTCCCAAACAGGCCATTGGCATGGACTCGCGCTGGTCCGTGCCACTAACTTCCGGTCATGTGGTACGACGCCTTTGCAGTTCTGTTGATCGGTCTTTTCGCTTGGCGGGGTGCTGCGCGCGGAGCCGTGTGGCAGCTTGCTGTAATCGGCGCGATCGTGCTCTGTGCAGTCTTTGCAGGGCAGTTGACTCCGGCGCTGGAACCGCACATTCCGCTTGAGCAGCCGTTTCATCATTGGGCCGCTGTGGGGATTGTCTATCTGGCACTGTCGCTGGTGACGTTTCTGGCAGCGCGGCAGTTGCGAGCATGGCTGGAGAAGGTGAAGTTCGTTGAGTACGACCGCCACTGGGGTGCGATTCTCGGATTGGTGAAGGGTGGAGGTCTGATGCTCGCACTGACCTGCCTGCTTGTGATTCTGATGCCGCAGTCACGCGCACCGATTCGCGAATCCTGGACGGGAAATGCGACACAAGTGGTCGTAGACCGCGTGGCTCACCTATTGCCAGTGCGTGTCGTGTCCGAATTACAGCAGGCCTTCAAAGACGAGTCTCTGCTGAAGGGTCCGACGTTTCCGATCCGCGGTTCAGAGCCATTCGAGCTGACGCTGTGACCGGTCGATCGGGCTCTGTCGGTCAGGTCAGAATTGGTTGCGGAACGTGAGCTCCTGGAACGTCCGATTCGCGAGTTTGCCTGCGGGTCCACATCGGCCGAGTATTCGAATCGCCCTCGTTTTCCCGGGGATTTCTTAGGCCACAACTTAACATAACAGACATTATCGGACGTTGGGGATCGGTGACTTCCAGGCAGCTTCGTTGACTGGCTGTGGTGTCAGTAGTTGGCCAGTCACGCCGAACAACAGCAACTCGCGACGACTGGTCCGGCGTCTGCCTGATGATTGGTCGGCGGTGCTAAACTTCGACTGTGTCGAAGACACCCATCGCTCGGAATTTCGTGTAGCGTCGGTCGACGAGTTCGTCGCGGGGGATCGACTTGAGTGAGCGGATCGCGCTGATCAGTGAGCCCTTGAGCGTGGCCGCCATCCTGCGATGGTCGCGATGAGCGCCGCCAAGTGGTTCGGGAATGATCTCGTCGACGACTCCGAGTTCGAGCAGGTCTTTGGATGTGAACCGCAGCGCGCGGGCGGCTTTGTCGCTGTGCTTGCCGTCTTTCCACAGAATGCCCGCGCAACCCTCGGGGCTGATGACGGAGTAGTACGAGAATTCGAGAATGGCGATGTGATCGCCGATGCCGATTCCCAGAGCGCCGCCAGAGCCGCCTTCGCCAATCACGACACAAACGATGGGCGTATCGAGCTGCGACATGCCGCGCAGGTTTTCGGCGATCAGCCATGCCTGACCGCGCTCTTCGGCGCCGACACCGGGGTAGGCGCCCGACGTGTCGATGAAGCAGACAATCGGAATGCCAAACCTCGCGGCCATTTCCATTTTGACAAGCGCCTTGCGATAGCCCTCGGGGTGAGCCATTCCGTAATTGTGTTCCGTACGTTCATTAATGTTGCGGCCTTTATGCTGACCGACGAAGAGGAGTTTCTCGTCGTCCATCTTTGCAAAGCCCGTCAGGATTGCGCGATCGTCGCGGTAGGCGCGGTCACCTCGCAGTTCCACAAACTCATCGAAGAGCAGTTCGAGGTAGTCCAATACTTGAGGGCGTTCCTGGTGCCGGGCGACCTTGACAACTTCCCACGGATCCAGATTCATGAAGACTTCGCGTTTCATCTTCGTGATTTCGACCCTCATATTCCGAATCGAGTCCTTCGCCGTTGCCGACGGGTTCGGTTGGGACTCGAGTTTCACGAGTTGCGCTTCCAGTTCGAAGATGGGCTTCTCGAACGGAAGCGGCGGAATTGGAGGGTTGGTGGCCATGTCGTATCTCTCGATGTATCCAGATTGGCGGCGGTGGGTCAGTTGGTCACCGAGAGTCGGTGCTGAACAACCCGGAGTGGTCCCGGGATGTGGTCGATAGCATTGGCGGAATTGGTCGTCCGCCCAGTCTGCCGAATTAAACCGACAACTGCTATTCGAAGTCGGGCAACTCGGTCATGGTGGGAAGATCGGCAGCGTCTGCTGCCGGAGGCTTTTTGCTTTGCTGCGCCTGTCGAGGTGTGGCCGGTCGCTGTGGTTTTGCTGGCGGAGGTGGTGGTACAGCGCCGGGCTGGGCATATCCCGGCGGAGGCGCTGGAGTCGCTTGTGGCGGGGCAGCTCCCGGAGGGCCATAGCCGGGAGGTGGGCCCGGGACGGCGCCTGGTGGGCCATACCCCGGAGGTGGCGCGGGAATAGCTCCCGGCGGGCCATACCCCGGGGGATACGGGGACGGCGCCCCCGGTGGCATTTGCTGTGGCGGGTAACCCGGTGGAGGGCCCGCGACGGGCATCCCCGGTTGTTGAGCTCCATAGGGCATTTGCGGCGCTGGCACACCATATCCGGGCGGCATGGGCTGCGCCACCGGCTGCTGGGGAGCAGGCTGTGATACCTTCTTTTTCTTCTTCTTTACAGGCTCTTTATCGACCGGTCCGAGCTCGCCGGATTTCTTCAGCGAAGCAATGCGACGCTCTCTCTCCTTCCGAACCACTTCGTCCCTCTCCGTCTGCTCCCGTTTCAGTCGCTCGAATGTTGCCTGCATTGCGGGATTGCGGGCCAGGATGTCGCGAATCTGATCGTCCGCTCGACTATCGCGTTTCGTTTCCATTAAGTCGGCGAGTCGCTGCTCATCCGGGTTGACGACATCCTCTTCCGCAACTGATTCACGTTTTGCCGACTGACTGGCGGAGGGCGTTTGTTCCGAGTTCTGTTCGGCATTCGGATCGCCTTCGCCACGAGCTTCTCCCTGGAAGATGCGGGAACTGCGAAACTCGCTCAGCAGTTCCTCACACGATTGAAAACGATCCTTGGGTTTCTTCGAGAGCAGCTTCATTACCAGCCGGTCCATCTCCGGCGCGACTCTGTCGTTGTGTATCGAGATCGACACAGGCTTTGCGGCGATGTGTTTTTTCAGCAGGTCCTGTGGAGACTCGCCCGTAAACACATTGTGCCCGGTCAGGCACTCATAAAGGACGCATCCCAGACTGTACAGATCGGTGGCCGGAGTTGACGGCTGTTTCCGGATCGTTTCCGGAGCCAGATAGGTCCGCGTTCCACGGATGACGCCCTTCTTGCTCGACATCAGTTTTGACAGTACGGTTGCCTTCCTGACGGCCAGTGAGAAGTCAATCAGGCGTACCTCACCAGATCGATTGATGAGAATATTGTCGGGCTTGATGTCCTTGTGGATCCAGCCCTTGTCGTGCATGTGGCCGAGGCCCATACAGACACCTTCGACGAGTTTGCGCAACAGCGTTTCAACGCTTGCCCGATCGTTGTGAATCCACTGCCCCAGATTCGGAGTTTTGAATAGATCGAGCAGTACGTAGCACTCGGTCTTTCGCATCACGATGCCGTGGCCCCGAATCAGATTGGGATGCTCGAACTCTTTCAGGAGTTTCGCTTCAAGCTTCAGCAGAGATTTCTCGGCCGGATTCGCCATCGCTTCGGGCAGCAGCAGTTTCATGGCGAACGTATGGCCGCTCTGCTCGTGCATGACCTCCCACACCTGAGAGGACTTGCCGGTTGCGATCACGCTCACGAGTACGTAATCGTCAATTTTGTTTCTGTTTTCGTTTTCTTCAGCCAAGGCAGTGTTCCCTGCTGAGCAGTCTGAGGATCGGACCCACCCGCAATCGGCCCGCGGTCATGACGTACCCACGTGGGACGATGCGTCGCACCGCCGTACCACGTGAACCATCAGGATATCGTGAATCGCTGCCCGCTAGAACCCGGCGGCGTCAACCTTGCGACGAGGTGGTTTCGATCCCGTGCCGGTCGGCGATGACGACGTTGCGTTGCCCTGACCCCCGAAACGTTCCGGCGTTGAGGGCTGAACGGCCGTCGAATCGGCCAGCTCGACTGACGCGGAAATAATGACCTCGTCGTGTTCGGTAAATGGCCCGCTGACAAACACGTCCTCTTTTCCGATCTGACCGTGCAAACGTACGGGAACATGACGGACGACGTGATTCCTGAGGACCTGCACAATGCGATTCCCCGATTGGCCCGTTTTCAGTGACGTCAGCGGCACACGGGCCACCGGGTCTTCAGGCAGGAGTTTCGGAAACACGGATTGCCCGGCTTCCAGCGTTCCGGTGCGGTTCCCGAAAACGAGTTCGGCCATGGCGACAGAAACTGCCAGATCACGAAACTTCTGTTGTTCGTCACTCAGCGGCAGGACAGCGATCACTTCGCCGCTGGCCGTCGCGTCTTCGACAGTAACCTGCATCGACTGCCCTTTCTCGACACTTTTGCGGTCGACCGGGACGCGGCACGTCAACGTCTGCGTGTCACCCACAGTCACAAGCGGATCCCCTGCCCTGACAGTCTGTCCGACCTGGACGTGAACGCCCAGAACCGTTGAGACATACGGTGCACGCACCGATGTGGACTGCCGGTCGAACTCGGCCAGGTTGAGGTCGGCATTCGCCAGTTCGAGCTTTGCTTCTGCCAGCTCGATCTGCTGTGCCACGTTGGCGACGCGTGCCTGACTCAGCTCGATTTCGGCGAGACGTTTTCCGGCCTGGGCCCGGGCCAGCAGCAGCGAGATGCGACGGCTATCGAATGTGGCGAGTTCTCCCTGAATATCGAATCGTTTGCCCGGCACGGCAGCAAGGGCGCGGATCACGCCATCGAATGGGGCCACCAGCGTGACCTGCCTTCCCGGCTCGAGCGCGGTCGGAATCCGGTAATCGTCCGGCTGAGTCAACCGAATCATCGTGCGTTGAATGACAACCGGTTGTGGTCCGGACTCGGCGGTCTGAGCCCGGGCCATCGATGAACACATCACGGCCACCAGAATCGCGATACAGCCAGTGCGCGACAGCCGGTCGCGAAATGCTGCATCGAAGACCGGCGTTTTTGTCGACAGACGATTCTCAACTGCGCTGTTGCGGTACATGACGGTCAGTGCCTCATGAGATTCTGGAGCCTTGTTATCTGTCAAAGTAGGCGTGGACAGAATAGGTGTCAACGACCGTTCTCCCTCGTGCGATTCCATACTGGTTGCCCGCCAGTCGGGACTGTGTGAAGATGCAGAGCCCCCCGGTCACCGATCCTGCGTTGACCGAATCTCTCCCTCAAGACATGAGTCTGATCCGCCATGCAAAAGTGCCTTTGCGTCATCGCTGTCCTCGCCGCCATTTCGTCGCCGCTCCGGGCTGCCACTGAGTTGCAGTATTCCGGAACTCTGACGCAACTGTCGCGCAGTGGTCCGTCGACACCCGTCAAACAGTTTGACGTCTACGTGCTTGTCCGCCCGGATGGCGATGGTCGTCAGTGTTTCTATCAGCTCAGTGAACGGGGTGGTGGAGGCTGGGCGTGGCCGGAGCGATTCGGCCAAATCACGCTGAATGCCGAAGACCAGAAATCCGCTGGCCGACCAGCTCACATCCTGCACATGCATGATGGCACGAACTACCCGGTCGAACTGGCGGCTCCGTTCTTCGAGTTTTCCGAAAAGATCGCACCCGACGCGAAATGGACGGCTGGCAAATTGTCTTACGAAGTGAGTCGCGAGCGGAACGTGGCCGAACGCGATTGCTGGCAAATTGATGCGGCCGACAACTTCGGGCGTCGACAGTCATTCTTCGTAGCGAAAGACAGTGCCCTGCTGGTGGCGGCTGAACGACGAGTCTTCATGGGGCAGGGAGACGAGTTTCAGTTGAGAATGGAGCTGGCCAGTTCGCGAGACCTGAACGGTGATGCTCTCACACTGACCGCGACCGTCGCGGACGGATTGATTTCGCTGCAGTCTGCATTGGACCGCGAAGACGGCGAAACGAAACCGGAACTCTCCAGCGAACAATTGGAGACGACCACCGCGGCGCTGACAGGTCTGGTTGCCGCTTCGAGCAAGACGCCACTGAAGAATCTTGTCGTCGCCATTTCCCGCGACGTCAGTTCGCAGTCTCGCCGCACGGACGACATTGCCAGCCTTGCGAAACGCTTCGTGGGCCAGCCGTCTCCAGATTTCACGCTGACAACATTGAAGAAGAAAACCGTTTCATTGAAGTCGCAGAAGGGGCGAGTGACGGTACTTCACTTCTGGGATTACAAAGGTGACCCGATCACGGAACCCTATGGTCAGGTCGGTTATCTGGACTTCCTGCTGACTCGCCGAGGCCGTCTGGGCGTCGACGTGTTCGGAGTCGCCGTGAATAGCGGGTTCGGAGATCCAAAGAAAACGGGGGCGGCCCTGCGGTCAGTCCGCAAGTTACGCGACTTTATGAATCTCAGCTATCCGATTGCGATGGACGCCGGAGGAACGCTTGAGAAATTCGGCGACCCGCGCGCACTCGGGGCAAAGTTGCCGGTGTGGGTTGTGATCGGCGCTGATGGAAAGATCGCGCACTATCACGTCGGTTTTTACTCCATCAAGGCGGATCAGGGCCTGAGCGAACTGGATGCGGCCGTCGTTCGAACGATCCGCGATTCGCGCACGAAGCCGGAGTAGCCGCAGTCATACAAGCCCGAAGCGCAAGCGAGTGAATCCGGAATTTCGCACGGCGTTCACTCGCTCGCGCTTCGGGCTTGTATTTCGACATCAACGGCACAGGAACCAGCCGCGAGTCTGTTTCCAGCAATCAGACGTGCATGCTTTCGTGTCGTCCCAGGCTCCCGCGCACCAGCCGGATTCCGGGTTGACCGCTCGTCGTGGTTCTTCGACACGGACGGTCTGACGGGTCGAGTAGATCCCGTGTTTCGTGACGCCTTCCACAAGGCTTGCAGGTGAGACGCGGGCCGGTTGCCGCGCTTTGATCAGGCGGCAGGCCATCAGGGCGTCGGTCACATATTCAGCACAGTGGAGACCCTCACCTCGTTCGCCGGACAGGAAGTGTTTCACGGCGTAGGGTTCGCCGAGCTGGTTATCGAGCCACGCCTCGAACTGCCCTGCCCTGCTCTGACTCAGCGGCTGCTTTGGATGGAAGATGTGGATCTCACTCGGACTCTGCGATTGCAGATATTTCTCCAGCGACAAACATCGAACGCCCGTTCCATTTGCTGAGTCATACACAACCGGATGGCCGTTCCGGATCACGACAGCTCCGACGTGCGTGTAAGGGCTTTGTGTGTAAACACGAACGGCCAGGCAGTCGCCTTTAGTGACCAGCAGCGTACCGGTCTGCATGGTGGGTTGAATTTCGGCCACTGCATGATCGAGAGATTCGAACGACGCACCATGCAGTTGCAATGACGGGCTGCCGCCGAGCAGGGCGAGGAGCATTAGATATGACATGCAGGCACCTCCGCTGAGTTATGTTCCACTCACTTCCAGCGTCCAGTACGTCCGCGCGAAATCGAATCGCGGGCAACGTTGAGACCAGTCAGCGGTTCAGTGCGACTACGGCAGAGTCCCCTTCACCACAAAATAGCCGCGAATCTCACGGACGCTGACGTCGACGAACCTCTCCGAAAAACGGTCGACATACCACTCGGGCTGTTTTGTCACAAAATGCGTTCGTCCGCCAGATCGAAGTGCTGCCAGGGTGGCCAGTAGAAAAATCTCACCAATCCGATAATTCGAATAGTAGGGTGGATTGGCAAGCACGAGGTCGAACGTACCAGGCTGTTCGCATCGTCCCTCGGCTTCCAGTTGCGTCGTCAAACCGGTCAGCCCGTTCTTCTCGGCACCGACTTGAGTGCAGTGCAATGCCCGTGCGTTGGCGTCGAGACCATGGACCTGCACGTTGTCGGCTCGCATTGATGCGGCGAATCCGACAGCTCCCGAACCGCACCCGAGATCGACGACGCGCATTCCGTCGCGCACAACTTCACCGGCCTGCGGGCCGTCGGGAATGGTCAGCGATTCGATCAGCGCGCGAGCCCCCAGGTCGAGTCGACGATGGCTGAAAACTCCCGGACGCGAATACAGATCGATGAGATGTTCGCCATCACGCATCGCAAACCAGCAGTCCAGCGACTTGATCTTCTTCAACGGCTTCGGCCGCGAGCCGATATACAGCCGACCGTGTTCCGACGCTCGATTCGTGACCTTCTCGAACATCCCTTTGAGTTGCTCATGCAACCAGTGATCTTTCGGGTTGTCGGTGGACGCGAACAGTCGACCATTTTCCGTGAGCCGCAGTCGCGTCTGCTGCAGCAGATCGCGGGCAAGATCGTTCTCGCTCTTTTCCGGTATCGCAAGGACGACGGAGTCCGTCGGCTCGTCGGGCAGGTCAGGCTCGCAGAGGAACTCAAGGTTCTCGATGCCCTCGTTGTGCCGCCGCGCCGAGTCGGCGAGAAACACGTCAAAGAACGTGCAGCTCACGCGGGCGTCTGGATGAGTCCGTGCGATTTCCGCAGCCGCATGTCCGCCGCCGGCTGGGACCACTGATATTCGCGGTCCACTTATCTCACTCGCCGCATCGAACAGAACTGCGTCAGCCGGACGCCGTCGCTCGGGCGGCCCGGTCTTCTGCAGGTCTCGACGCTTTACGGACTTCTTACGTGGACGGGATGACAAACCGGACTCCATGATTCGCGGGCTCAGTGCCGGGACGGCGCGAGCGAGTTGTCCTCGACCCGACGCACGGCTGCAAGTTGCTTAACACCGCTCGCTTAAAGCGTTATGCAGAGGTGTTCGAGGCAACGCCGCAACAGAAAAGTGTCCTCCCCCTGCCCTGCTCAACTCCTGCCTGGCAACACGCATCATGCAGACACAGGAACTGATCTTTCAGGGACTGGCCGATTCGGGCTGGTTCTGGATCTGCCTGCTGACGTGCCTGGTCGCCGGCGGGTTGATCTTCACGCTGCTCAAGTACGAACGGCAACTGGTTTCGGCCAGCGTTGGAAACACGCTGCTGCTGTTGCGTCTTGCGGTGCTTGGCGTTCTGTTTCTGACGTTCCTGCAGCCCGTGCTGACATGGGTTCTCGACCGCGAGAAAACCGGCCGCATCATCGTGGCCGTCGATGTGTCCGAAAGCATGGACACGGCCGACCGATTCGCGACAAAGGCAGAATTGCTGCGTCTGGCCCGAGGCCTGGAGCTGATTGGCAACGCGACGATCAACAGTCGCATCGATGGCTGGATCGACGCTTACGAGCGTGGTGAAGAACCGATCTGGGCAACTCCCGGAGAAGCACCGACCGACACGAAGCAGCAGGAACTGGTGCGACTGCGACAGCAGAACGTCGAGCAGTTGATCGAGTCTGTCCGCGAGATGTCGCGGCGTGAAATCGTGCGACGGCTGCTGTCCGGAACGGCGACTCCGCTGACCGACCGGCTCGCGGAACTGGGCGACGTCGAATTGCGCGCCTTCGCATCTCGCTCCGAACCGCTCGATGTGCAATCACTCGACGCTGTGCTGAAAGAGCCGATCCCGGGACTTGCGCCGCAGCAGACCAATCTCAGCAGCGCGACGGAAGCGAGCTCCGGAAATGAAACGTCCGAGATCATGGGCGTCGTGGTCTTTACGGACGGACGGCACAACACCGGTCGTGATCCCGTGGAAGTCGCGGCACGGTTCCGCACACTGAACGCACCGCTGATACCCGTCATGATCGGCTCCGAGAACCGTCCCCGAGACATCTCGATCATTTCCATCGAACATCCGCAGTTGGCATTTAAAGACGACACCCCGGTGTTAAAGGCTCAATTTGCCGCTGATGGTTATCAGAACGAAGACCTGACGATTGTCCTCGAACGCTCCGACGGAACCGAAGAGACGCGGCAGGTCCGTATTCCCGATGCAGCGATCGGTGCGCCGTTAGTCGATGTCGAGTTCTCGCTGGATGCCGACGAACTCGGGCGAATGGAGTACAAGCTGCGAACGGCCGTCCGCGACGACGAGACGCGCGACGACAACAACGAACGCAACTTTGCCGTGCAGATCGTGGATGACCAGGCACATGTCCTGCTGCTGGAAGGCGAAGCCCGCTGGGAGTTTCGATTCATTGATAACGCGTTGAAGCGCGACGAGCGCGTGGAACTCAGGCCGGTCGTGTTTGACCAGCCGCACATCGGAGTGCTGCCTTCGTCGTTTTTTCAGCGACAGCATCGCCTGCCGACTGATCCCGCGGAGATTGAACAGTCTCCGCTCGCGCAAACCGACATGCTTGTGATTGGAGATGTGTCACCCGGCAAAGTCACGGAGCGTGACTGGGAAATCATCGAACACTACGTGCGAGAGACTGGCGGCACACTGGTGCTGACGGCGGGTAAGAACAGTTTTCCGTTTCGACACCGCAATGAAGTCGTGGAACGATTACTGCCCGTTCTTGGCTTGCGCACGATCGATCTGACAGGTGGATCGGCGGATCAGTCTCCATCCGAACGCGGGTTTCGTTTGCGGCTGACTCCCGACGCCGAACGCGAGTCGATGTTTCAATTCGACGTCGACACGATTGAGAATCGCAACATCTGGAATCGTCTGCCCGGTCATACATGGGGACTGCTCGGAGAGGCACGTCCTGGTGCGAGTGTGCTGGCCACGGCCCGTCGGCCTGGAGAACCGTCGCTGCAGGAAGAGCGTGAGAACGCGGCGATCATTCATCAGTACTACGGTTTCGGGCAGGTCCTGTGGATCGGTATCGACAGTACCTGGCGCTGGCGACACCGCGTCGGCGACCAGTATCACCATCGTTTCTGGGGGCAGATGGCACGCTGGGCCGCCCGGAACAAAGCATCCGCTGGAAACGATTTCGTACGACTGCAGCTTGACCGCAATCAGGTCGAAGCCGGCCAGGACGCTGTGATTCAGGCGCGGTGGCAGCCACGGTTTCTTGATCTGAACCCAGACATGCAGGCTGCCATCGAGGTCTATCGAGAACCGGACGACGGCAAGGGCCGCCCGTTCTCACGCATCGATCTGACACCTGTCGAGGGGCGTCCGCTCGTCCACGAAGGCCGCGCCGTCAGTCTGCCATCAGGCACATGGCGGCTGAAACTGGTCGCCGAAAATGCGAACCTGGGCGAAGAAGTGACAACGTCGCTCTACGTCAGCGAACCAGTCACGGGGGAACTGAGCGACCTGAGTGCCAACCGTGATTTACTGACGCGAGTAGCCGACGCATCCGGCGGCAAGCTGTTGCTTCCGGATCAACTCGGTGAACTGATCGAGTTCCTCAAGCCGCCGGAAGAGTCGACGGAAAGTCGGGAAGAAACCACGCTGTGGGACCACTGGTTCTTCATGACCCTGTTCTTCGTCCTGCTAACCGCCGAGTGGGTCGTCCGCAAGCTCAACGGACTGCCATAAGCCGGCGCGGTAAAGTCCCCTCTCCCCCGTGGGGAGAGGGTTAGGGAGAGGGGCATGAGGGACAAGGGCATGCCGATTCAGTTCAGCGACTGAATACCGCAGTATCGGTTTCCGCAACCGTCTACTTCTTCTTGTACTTGTGCTCGGTGTGGCAGACTTTGCAGGACTGCTGGATGCCCGCGTGAGCTTCGAGTGCACCCTTGGCGTCCCGGGCAGCGATTTTCTTCAGTACCGCGTTGCTGGCATCAACAAGAACCTTCGTGCCCTGTTCCCAGATTTTGTCCGGACAGCGATCGTCGGCCAGCATGATGTACGCCGACTCATTCAGCAGGGCCGCGCTGGTTGCCACAGCCTTCCATGCTTCATCGTCTTTGGGCCCGGCTTCGAGTGCCTCCTTAAGCGACACAAACTGCGGCTTCACGAGTCCGGCCATCAACTGGCTGGTTGTGAGCGGCCGAGTCTTGCCCTTCTTCTGAGCGGATCCAGGTAGCGCAACGGAGAGCACGGCGACGGCCAGCAGGCCACAGACAATCAAACGAAGTTTCATTCGGTTTCACCTTTTGTCATGAGTTTCGAAAGAATCCGACTGTGTGAGTTCACTTCTTGCCTCGGACATCGAGGCACACGATGACCTCGTCATCGCGAAGGTACAGGCGTCCGTCGGCGAGCGTGGGTGCCTGACGCGTGCGGCCGAGTACGGTCTGTCGACCGAGTTCCTGAAAACCATCGGGTGTGGCGCTCACGATCACGACTTCTCCCTTCATGGTGCTGGCGAACAACTTGCCATCGGCGGCGATCAGATTCCCCTTGCCAAACCGCAACTGCCGCCACACACGTTCGCCGGTCGCCGCTTTGACGCACGTCAGATGAGTAACCGGGCCAGCGCTGCCGACGTTGTCGAAGCCATACAGATGGCCGCCTGACTGAATCGACGTCTGCCATTCATTGCGAAGCACGCTGCCTGTTCCGATTGAGGTCCAGACTTCGGACACGGTCGAGTTAGAACCAATCTTCAGTAAAGCGCTGCCGTGATTCTCACCTGCGGAAATCAGGACGTTTCCGCCGACGGCCAGCGGCGTGGCAATGTTGCAGTCGTAGTCTGTCACGTAAGCGTACTTCCAAAGTTGCTTACCGGATGCTGGATCAACGCCAAAGGCCGATGCTCCCGCGAACACCACGAGCTGATCCTTGCCGCCAATCTTCAGCACGGATGGAGACGAATACCCGGCCTTCTCTCCTTGGCCTGCGGTCCACTTGGTTTCTCCCGTTTTCAGATCGCAGGCGACGACTGTGGCCGACGGCGACCCGATCGTGACGATGACCAGGCCGTCTGAGACCAGCGGAGAACACGCCATGCCGTAGTCCGCCGGTTTGCCTCCATGTCGCTTGAATACGTTGTGACTCCAGATCGTCTCGCCGTCGCTGAGTTTCAAAGCAGCCAGCGTGCCATCTCCCGTCATGACGTAGACCGCATTTCCCGCGATGGCCGGCGTGGCGCGAGGTCCATTGCCCATCTGGTTGGAGTACGCCTTTGCTACCTGTGTCGACCATTTCGTTTTGCCGCTTCCGGCCTCCAGGGCGAGCACAGACTGCGATCCACCTGTCTGAATCAAAGTGCAGGCCACACCGTCTTTAACGGCCACAGCCGACATCCCGACTCCGCCATCCACGCGCCAAAGTTGTTTCAACCCACCAGCCGGCCACGCATCAATCAAACCGGTTTCGGCTGAGATGCCATTACGGTTCGGACCAAGAAACTGAGGCCAGTCGGCCGCGGTCAAAGGTCGACCACCGACCATCACGAGCAGAAACACTGCAGTCTTGATCCACGGGGAATTGATGGTCATCGTGTTGGCTCCTGTTGTGAATGCGGGACTCCAGTAACTCGCGATCTTCTGTCAGCGGGCTGAGAGAAACAAGACAACGGGGACCCGCCGGAAAGTCGGCGGGGACGAGATGATCTTCGTCATGGAAGCCGACGTGTCTTGCAGCATGCGACACGCGCTGCCCGAACCAACTGAGCCGGTCATGCGACCGTAACCCCAGCGCTGTGCACATCACTAGCCAGGCCGAATCCGGCGGGAGACAAAAGGGAAATCCCACGGATGGCAGGGCGGGCCCACGGATGAACGAACGCGGACGGTAACTTCATCCGTGGGTCCGCCCTGCCATCCGTGGGCAGAAAC
>Ga0209403_10000590_pt1 | contig 53362 bp, 49 predicted proteins | sample ArcticOcean_MG_C_8_FD_187440 | JGI IMG/M metagenome (GOLD analysis project Ga0209403, IMG submission 187440) | Marine microbial communities from western Arctic Ocean - ArcticOcean_MG_CB11_86 (SPAdes) (version 2) | ecosystem: Environmental > Aquatic > Marine > Oceanic | place: Arctic Ocean... | reverse complement strand
ACTCCAGATGCAAGTCCAAAAGGTCGTTGATCTGGTGGTGATGCACGGGGCCGAAGCACACGCAGGTAAAACCATTCTCTCCGAGCGGCTAGGTATCGATTGCGGATCGTCCATTCGACCCAACAATTATCTGACGCCGGAAGAGAAGGACCAATTGATTAAGGCGGCGTACGTTGCCGGTGTAATTGAAGCACCGACACAGATCAAGATCACAGTCTGAAATGTGGATCTTTCCACCGGCGTTCTCAGACCAATCTCCGTAGTGAATTCGAGTCCTTTGCGACACATTCAGACGGAAATTTTGATGGAGGGTCTCGTCATTGTGGAAAGTTCACGACGTATCCGTATGAGGCCGGTTCGGCAACGGAAACCACACACGATGGGCGCGGGTAAAGCCGTCTAGTCTCTGCTTCCGTGTAATGGTGTCGGCCGCTAGGTCATCCCTACGATCAAGGACTGTGACTGGCGCAACATTTTGCCCGCTTCTGTTGCACTCGCGGCTTCCCGGTGCCATTCAGTGAGCCTCGTATCCCGTGTGCCATTTCCGCGCCAGAAATTCAAACCTGAAATCGTGTGAGTAAGGGTCAATGGCACGTTTTCACGTTCAATATCGGCATATGACGGCCGAGACCTTACCACAGGTGCTAAACGTAATCAGACACTCTTAATCAGTAGGTTCTCGGTTCAAGTCCGAGGCGGATCACCAAATGCATATCACTCGTGTAGAAAGACCCCGGCCTATCCGGGGTCTTTTCGCGTCTGTCTCCCATCGCACGCGTTCCTTTGCTATAGTCTCGGGCGACCATCAAGCCGGACCCCACGTCTGCGAGTGCTGACCGTGTACCGGCCACACGGAGTGCACGTATGAAACTGCTTTTCTTCGACGACTTCATTTTTGGCGCACTAAAGGGCGATGACCGAGTCGTCGACCTCTCAGCTGCGACCGCAGACATCCCACGACTCGGCCCGCAGGACGTGATAAACGGCGTCATCAACGGCTGGTCCACCTACCGAGGCAAGCTCGAAGCCGCCGTTGAGGCTGCCGAAGGTGTGCCGTTGTCCAGCGTTCGCCTACGCCCGCCGCTACCCAAGTCGACCAACATAGACTGCATGGCCGTTAACTACATGGAAGACGGCACACGCGACGCGCCGGCGCAGATCAACAGCTTCTACAAGACGCCGTTCGCCATCATCGGCGAAGGTGACGACATGATCCTCCCGGACGTGCCCGCAAGCATCTTCGAGGGCGAGGCCGAGCTGGCGCTTGTGATGAGCAAGGACGGCTCGAACGTAGCGGCAGCGGACGCCATGGACTACGTCTTTGGCTACGTCAACTTCATCGACGGTTCTGCCCGGGGACTCCCCGAAGGCGGCTTCCCGACGATGAAGAGTCGGCACACCTTCGCCCCGATCGGCCCGTACCTTGTGACCAAGGACGAGATCGCCGACCCGCAGAAGCTGCAGATAACGCTGACCAACAACGGCATCGTGCAGCAGAACTTCAACACGGACGACATGGCGCACCTGATTCCACGATGTGTTGAGTGGGTTACCTCGATCCACCCGGTTGAGGCCGGCGACATCATCGCCACAGGCACAAACCACGGCGGACTCAACTCGTTCCAGGGTGGCGACGTCGTCACACTAGAAGTTGAGGGTCTCGGCAAACTGACCATCAACATCACGGACGAACTCAATCGCACGTGGGGTCGCGAGACCCGGCACGACATGGCTGCGAAGGGCCAGGACGGCACGACGCCGCAGTTGACGGGCAAGTACTCCTAGAGCGCTAACGCCTGTACAAAGTAGAAACGAAAAGGCCCGGACGGTTAACTACCGTCCGGGCCTTTTTAATTTACGAAGCTGTGGGCCATGTCGTCACTGGTGCCTAGTGCGACGGACCAACGTTAACGCCCGTCCAGGTTCTTCGAGAGCCTCAGGACACGGTTATCGGAGCAATACCCTCACAGCGCCACAAGGGCGTATTTCCATACGCCCCTACAACGCCGCGCTCTAGCCCTGATCTACGTCTATCGCCCTGCCCTCTTCGGAGGACTGTCGGATGGCGTCTAGCAGGACGTGTAGCTCAACCGCCACGTCGAAGTCTGGATAGCTGCTGTCTTCGCCCCGGATGCTCTTTGCAAACTGGTCGTACAACTGCCCCACGTTGAACGGAGCACCCTTTGGCATCTCCTCGCTCACATATGTGTGGTGCGCCGGTATGTCGATCTCGGCAAGATCGTTCCCGCCCTGTACGCCTTCAAGCCGCAAACCTCCAACGTTGGTCGATCCGGCCGAGGTCGCTTTTAGCGTGCCCTTTGTGCCGAAAATCTCCAGCGTCAGTCCGCTACCTGCATACGGAATGTTGGACACGTATACCGATGCCGCAGCGCCGTTCTCCAGCGTTGCGTTAACCAGAATCGTATCCGGCGACGTGACATCGACCATCTCGTCGGTATCGACTTCGTGCCACTGCGGCACCTGCGTTGAGAGCTGCGCCGAGACTCGAACAAAGTCTCCGGCTACAAAGCGGAGTGCATCGATCGCATGGCCTGCAGAAATAGTGAGCGTGTTCGCCCCTAGTTCGACATCGCGCTGCCAGGTGCGACCGGAGTCCCGGGTCAGCACGCCGCCGCCGATCTGGCGGAGCGACGCCGACAGGACATCGCCGATGTAACCCGCTTCCACGAGCTCCTTCATGTGCATCACAGCCGGCGCGCCCCGGGACTGTAGCCCTACGATCGCCCGTACGCCCTTTTCCTTGGCCAGTAAGGCCAATTCACGTGCCTCATCGGTCGTCTGTCCAAGCGGCCACTCGGTGAACACGTGCTTGCCGGCCTTGATAACATCCTTTGTGATTTCGTAGTGCGTCGGCACCCTCAGCACCACCGCTGCGGCGTCGATATCAGGGTTCGCCAGCATCTTGTGATAGTCATCGAACGGGATCTTCGCCCCGTACTGACGCGCTGACTCCTCTGCCGTCTCCATTCGGGTCGTACAGGCTCCGGTCAGCTCCCAGTCAACCGCGGCCTGCGAAGCGGGGAGGTGGGCTCGATGCGCCCAGCCAACCGTGGGGCTGGCGCCGATGATTCCTAGGCGTAGTTGGTCCGGCATGATTCACCTGCTCTGTCTATTCTTGGTATCGTTGAATATCGGGTAAGTGCCGAAATCGTGGGCCATCCATTGCGTTGTTCCGCAATGGAAACCGAGTTTTCACCCTGATCCTTATTCATCTATGATGCAAAAAAGAGGCATTCGGTCCCTTAGCCAATTTTGTTCAGGGAAGGGCTAAGAATCTAACGCTCGTCCGTAAATGCGATTGCATCGTCTAATGTAACGCCGATATCGCATTCAACCTAACCTCGCGATCACATCCATGTGTCGCACCTCCAATCCAGAGTTTTGATAGTCTCCGGTCTGCCATGTATATGAAAACATTCTTGCCACTGCTATTGCTGATCGGTGCGATCTCCATCGCCGCATGTGCCAGTTCCGGGGGAAACTCCGGCTACTGGGACATTTCCGATGAAATGATATCGCAACACGCAGCAACCCAGACCACGCTGGGTCCTGGCCCGTCGTTCGATCCAAGTGAAGGCCCGGCAGAGACGGCCATAAACGTCCGACTCGGAGAGCTCAGGATTGCCGCAGCCGAGTTCAACGCTCTTCGCTTCAGGTGGCAGGCTGAGGCGGCCCCGTCCGATCTCTCAGTTCATTACGATCTTGTCACTCAGCTACTTGAAAGCTCCAACTTCGGTATGAGCTACGCCGTTCAGGCCTTTGAAGAGATGAGCCGACAGGTGGAGTTGCCGGCACCGAATACCGATGTGGCGAATGTACTGGTCCGCCAGAGCGAAACGTCCCTTGCCGAGGCCAACGCATTCGCATCAGCGGCTAATCGAGAGAGAGACAGGCTCAACAAGTAAAGACGGGTAGACTTCGACCTCAACGACGGACAATCAAGAGGCCTTGAGGATCTGCCATGCTGGACATCACTATCTCCGGTGGAACTGTAGTCACGCCATCAGGCGCACGGGTGACGGATGTCCACATCGCAGACGGGGTGATCGCTGCAGTCACTATGCCGGGTGCGGAGGGCTTTGAGGCGGCGCTGACGATTGATGCCAGCGGCTTGATTGTCGTGCCGGGCGGTGTGGAGCCTCATGCCCACGTCGGTGGGCCAAGACAACCGGAGCGCTCCGGCGCTGAGGCGGTCTCAAAAGCAGCGATATTTGGCGGCACTACGACGGTGCTGGATTTCGCTACCCAGGTACCCGGTCACGATCTTCTGCACGCGGTCGATGAGGCAGCCGACCGTTGGAACGGCCAGGGCTACACCGATTACGCGTACCACCCGATCTTCGGCCATCGTGCGGACGAAACCGCCATCGCCCAGATCCCCGAGTTGGTGCAGGCCGGAATACCCAGCTTCAAGATTTTCACCACTAGCATCCGCCCCCCAAGCCCGCAGATGGAAGATCGTAAGACCGATTTCGGCCGATTGGGCACGATAATGGAGCAAGTGTCGGCCAACGGCGGGATGCTGCTTGTGCACTCGGAAGACGACGAGATGGTGCACTACAACTACGAGCGCGCCGAGGCCGAGGGTAATTACGAGTGGTGGCACATGAATAAGGTGCACTCTCGTGAATCTGAGGACGTGTCGTTCCGACGTGTCACCCGTCTGGCTGAGTTGAAATCCTGCCCGGTCTACTTCGTCCACGTGAGCGCTATTGAGGGCATCCAAGAAGTCGCGCGGGCCAGGTCTCTGGGTATGCCCGTATACGGCGAGACGCTACACAACTACGCCAGTTTCAGCGCCGCCAACTATCGTGAAGAGAACGGCATGAAGTACCACACTTACCCGTCGCTCAAGGACGAGGCCGACGGCCAGGCTTTGTGGCAGGCGCTGGTCGACGGGAGCCTGTCGACAGTCGCCACGGATCTTGTGTCGACTACATGGGAAGAGAAAATACGTTTCAAGACTGTGGCGGACGTAACCGGCGGCCATAACGGCATCGAGACACGCGTCGGCATCGCTTACACAGAGGGTGTGGCGAACCGTGGCATGACGCTTGAACAGTTCGTTAACATCACGTCAGCCAACGCTGCAAAGATCTTTGGCATGTACCCGCAAAAGGGCGCTATCGCTCCGGGCAGCGACGCCGATATCACGATCATCGACCCGTCCATCAAACGAAAGCTCACGATGGACGATCTCCACCTTGAGGACTACAGCATCTGGGAGGGGTTCGATATCGCAGGCTGGCCGGTAACGACGTTACTCCGGGGCAAGGTTGCGGTGGGCGCTGGCAAGTTGCTCGGCTCGGCCGGGGATGGACAGTTCATAAAGCGGTCGATATCCAGCGAAGTAACGGCGAGGCCGGTTTAGCTAAGTGCTGGCGCGGAGGCCGCTGTCGGTACCACCGGCCTCCGCGCCAGCGCAATCGACAACGCTCCCAGCGCGAGCACCACCGCTATGATTACGAAGGCCACGTCGTATGTCCCGTAGGCATCGAACACTATCCCGGCAATCAGCGGTCCGCTGATCATCGGGATCACCCACGAGATGCTGGTTACCCCGAGGATGCTTCCGAAGTGTCGCATCCCGTAAGCTTCGGCCACTGTGAGCGGAATCATTGCGCCGATCGCGCCGAATCCCATTCCGAAAAATGCGATAACAAACCACACTGCGACCGACCCACCGGCAGCGATGAGCAACAGTAGCCCGATCGATTGAATGGCCAGGGCTATCGACATCGCCCAGCGGGCCGTGATCTTCTCGCTGAGTGGACCAAAGGTGAGTTTGCTAAGGATTCCGAATCCGGCCAGCACCATGACGCCTGACACCGCGGCGCTGCTCGATATGCCTTCCGATTCGAGATGCGGGATCAACTGTGTAAGAAAGGCGCTGGACGCCATCTTCGGTGTCGCGTGGCCGGCCGCCAGGAAGTAATACGACTTCATCCGCAACACATCTCTCAGTGCGTAACCAACTGAGGTATCTGACGCATCGCCCTCACCGGCCGGAGGCGTCCAACGTTTACCGCGAGCGGCGGCGACATCGCTCTGTCTATCACGCACGAACGCCAGAACCAGGACCACGACGAACAAAAGTATCACGCCAAATACCACGTATCCAAAGCGCCAGCCAGATGCCCCCACGACCAGCGTCGCCAGAGACACCATCGCCAGCCCGCCAATGTTCTCCCCTGCCAACACAAAGCCCATCATCCTGCCACGTATCCCGGAGAACCAGATCGAGATGAGTCGTCCGGTCGGCATCACCATAGCCCCGGGCAGTCCCAGATAGAGGAGCAGGCTCCCGGTGTAGAAATGCCACAGCTCCGTCATTCCCGCGATAGTGAAAAACCCAGCGATGACGAGTAACAGCGATCCAGCCATCACCGGGCGCGAACCGAACCTATCGAGCAAACGCCCTATCAATGGCGAAATCAGGGCCGACGCAATCCCAAAGGTCAGGGCGGTATTTATCTGCGTCCGAGACCAGCCAAAATAGTCTTCAAGCGGACCGATAAACACGCCGAACGCGTAGTTGACCATTCCGATGGTAAGGCCGGCCGAGAGCGACGCGGTGAGCGCAATCGGCCAGCCGTCATACAGGCCGCTTCTTCTTACCGAGGCAGCCGTAACGGCGTCCGAGGACGATCTGGACATTACCTGCCGTCCACCGTCATACGGTCGTGCCGGGTGCAGAAGGCCGTCGCGCCAGCGCCATCGATACCGCACCCAGCGCGAACATCACCGACATGATGGCGAAAGCGACGTCATATGTTCCGTAGGCGTCAAAGATCAGTCCAGCCATGAGTGGTCCTATCACCATCGGGATCACGCCGACCATGCTGGTTACGCCGAGGAGGGTGCCGAAGTGGCGCATCCCGTACGCCTCGGCGACGGTAAGGGGTATCAGCGCACCCATCGCACCGAACCCCATGGCGTAAAAGGCGATTACAAACCAAACGGCGCTTGACCCGCCAACGACGATCAGAAGCACCAGGCCCACAGCCTGAATGGCTAGGCTGATAGACATCGCCCACCGGGCCGTTATCGACTCGCTAAGTCGGCCAAATATGAGCTTGCTTAAGATGCCAAAGACGGCGAGTAACATCACGCCTGTGGATGCAGCTCCGCTTGAAATGCCCTGTGATTCAAGGTGCGGAATCAGCTGCGTCAGGACGACGGCGTAAGAGAAGGTCGGGATGGCATGTCCTATCGCAAGAAAGTAGAACGCCTTCATGTGCAGGACTTCTCGAAGTGAGTAGCCGACCGCAGATCCCGGTCCGTCGGCCTCGCTGGCCGCAGGCGCCCAGCGTTTGTCCCGCGCCGCGGCTACATCGCTTTGCCGATCCTTGATAAAGAATACGACCAGCACGATGATCGCCAGAATGATCACGCCGAATGTGACGTAGCCCCATCTCCAGCCAGCGGTGCCCACAACAAGTGCCGCCAGGGGAACCATCGTCAAGCCGCCCAGGTTGTTCCCGGCGGTGACGAATCCCATCATCCGGCCACGAGTCCCGGCGAACCAAAACGAGATAAGCCGCCCGCTTGGCAGCATTGTTGCACCCGGCAATCCCAGGTAAAGCAGAAGACTGGCGGCGTAGAAATGCCAGAGCGAAGTCATGCCGGCGTAGATGAAAAAGCCGACAGCGACCAGTACGAGCGAGCCGACCATCACCGGCATCGAGCCAAAGCGGTCTATCCACCGCCCGACCAGAGGCGAGATCAACGCCGATGCGACTCCAAAGGTCAGAGCGGTGTTGATCTCCGTACGAGTCCAGCCGTATTGACTTTCCAGCGGCTCGATGAAGACGCCGAAAGCGTAGTTGGACGTGCCGATGGTGATACCGCTGGCCATCGACGCGATCAGCGCTATGTACCAGCCGTTGTACAGACCGCGTCGCTTTACCGGCGCCGCGGTTGAGGCGTCCGGGGATGAGCCTTCTTCAGGTGCTACTGACATTGAGCGGTCGACCAGAACCCGTTAGTCAGCACGAACCGCCAGTTGTCGTTCTACTTCGCCCAACGCCTCGTCTATCCCAGTAACAATCTCGTCCACCTCTCCGCGCGTGATGCACAGCGGCGGGCCCATCGTGATCGACGTATCGGACGGCCTCAGAATCAGGGAACGCTTCTCGAACTCGCCGATCAGACGTTCGCCCACTTTCGCCGCCTTCGGAAACGGCTCTTTGGTGTCCCTGTCCTTGACCAGATCAAGACCGACAAGCAGGCCAAGCCCGCTTACGTTTCCGATCATCGGGTGTCGGGGCTGAAGTTCATGAAGTTGGTCCAGGAAATACGCGCCCATCTCGGCGGAGTTCTGCACCATCCGCTCGTTCTCAAGGATCTCGATGTTCTTGAGCGACGCGGCCGCAGGAACCGGGTGTCCGGCAAAGGTCAGTACGTGCTGAAGGAATCGACTGTCGTCACCTCCAGCGAAAGCGTCTGAAATCGTTTCTCGTGCGATGCTCGCACCGAGTGGCATGTAGCTGGATACGATGCCCTTGGCGACCGACATCAGGTCTGGCACCACACCCCAGTGCTCCACCGCAAACATCTTGCCGGTACGTCCAAACCCGGTTATCACTTCGTCGGCGATAAGCATCACGCCGTAGCGATCGCATATCTCCCTCAGCCGGGGCCAGTACTCGTCGCCGGGGACGGCCACCGACGCCGGAACGCTGACCGGCTCTGCGATCATCGCAGCGACCGACTGCGGTCCATGGAACAGAATGGCGTCCTCAACGGCCTTCGCACAGAGTTCGGCACACTCTGAGGGCGTCTGGCCGCCAAACTCGCATCGATACGGGTTAGGTTGCGGAACGTAGATCATGCCGGGGTACTCCGGCCCGTAATCGGAGCGCGTGCTCCCGGTCACAGGGCCTCCGAGCCATGTCGTCAGCCCGAGCGCTCCGTGATATGACGCCTTGCGGCTGATGATTTTGTAGCGACCCGGTTCACCCATGCGTTGCTGATATGCCCGGGCGATCTTGATCGAAGTCTCGTTCGCCTCGGAGCCTCCGCTCACGAAGAACGAGCGTGACAGGTCGCCCGGCGTGATCTCTGCGAGTTTCTGGGCTAACCGGGCAACGGGCTCGGTGGTGGTCGCCTGCGGAAAGTAGGCCAGCGACTTCATCTGTTCGTACGCGGCGTCTGCAACCTCGGTCCGACCGTAGCCGATGTTGACCGACATGTAGCCGCCGTTCACGTCCAGCCAGGTCTTACCGGTGTTGTCCGTGACGTGGACGCCCTTGCCACCGGTCATGACAACAGGCTCGCCGCGCTCGGCCATTTCAGACCAGCCCCTGTTGTGCATCCAGAGGTGTTTTACGGCGGAGCGGCGTAGTTCTTCTCGACTGTCGATACTGCTCATGTCAGGCCTCCCTATCGTCTTCAGGCGTTAAAAATTCAGCCCGAAGACTCTGATCGCGTTCTCGCTATTTATCGCTTCTCGCTGGTCGTCCGTCAGGTGCGGCAAGGCTGCGACCTGCTCAGCCGGGGCGTAGTCGCCCATCCCGAACGGGTAGTCACTGCCCAGCATCATACGTTCCGGGCCGACGGTATCGACCAGGTAGTTGAGAAGCGGAATGCTGTGCGTGATGGTATCGAAGTACAGCAATCGGAAGTACTCAGACGGCGGACGTGAGATCGGCGTCTCGACCAACCCCTGCCTCCATCCGTGCTCCCATCGCCCCTTCAGGTGCGGGCTCGTACCGCCACCGTGCGACAGGACGAACTTCAGGGTCGGCATCTCGGCAAGCACGCCACCAAAGATCAGGCTGGCGACGGCTACCGAGGTGTCGGTCGGATTACCGATCAGATTATTCAGGAAGTACGAGGTCAACCGATCGGCGCCCAACACATTGTTCGGGTGAATGAACGCTGGAACGTCCAGTTCTTCCATCTTTCGGTACAACGGGGCAAATCGCTCACCGTCCAGGTTCTCACCATTCACATGGGTAAGCATCTCCAGCCCACGGAAACCGAGTTCCTTTACGCAGCGCTCAAGCTCGGCAGCTGCCACTTCTGGCTCCTGCATGGGGATGCTTGCGAGGCCGCTGAATCGGTCGTTTCCGTCGATCGCTTCAGCGATAGCATCGTTAAGCCTGTGGCACTGGTCCGGGTCGGCGTTCTGGAGCCAGTTGGGGCCGGAGACGAGCTGTATGTCTACCCCTCGCTCATCCATCTTCTGCATCCGGAAATCCAGATTGGATGGATCGTCTTTCAAGTTGGCGGCCGGACCAAAGGGATTGCGGCCGGACCCCGACGGCATCAGGTCGGAACAGCTCTCGGGAAGGAAGTGGGCGTGTACGTCAATTCTCATGATCGGGAGATTGTACCCGGGCAATCAGGTATATACCTGTTCTTTTTCAGGAAGCCCACGCCTTTGCCTCGAATAAACTTCACAGCGTTTCTTCAATTCTGAGCCCACACGGGCGCAACAGGGGTTGGTCTCCTCACGCATCGCGCCCAGAACTGATCGTCATACATGTCACCCGGTAGATAGCTGTATTGCCCTCATTTCATGCGGAATTCACCCAGCGAACCCCGCTGTGCGCTCGATACATTCCGGACCGTAAAAGTCACCGGGTTACCCAAAACTGCGAACTGGGAACAGCCAGACGAGCGCGGCTTTGACCCAACGAAATAATCGTGATGATAAAACGGGTGAGAACGAGTGTTGAAGACATCCATACTCTTGATGCTCATGTGTCTTGCGACGGCATGCACGACCGTAGGCGATGACGCCACGCCTTCAACAAACGTTCAACCCCAACGAACGTCCCGGGCGACGCAGGCGTCGACAATAGTTTCTGGACCGTCGAGGGACGAATCTGTGAAACTCATCGTTGACCTGGCGTCAAACATTGGAGGGTCGTCGGTGCCGTCTGAGACTGGGTATCCCTTGCACCCAGACCACAGCTCGCGAACGATGGGCCGGAACGCGGTATTAAACAAGTCGAGGTGAGCGACTAGCCAATCAAATTGGCGGTGCCAATCGTTTTCGTCGCTAAAATCGCAGTTCTCTAGCCGAGTTTCGATCCGGGCGGTTCCCCGCAAATGCGAAGCCTGCCATTGCCCGTGCGTCTCTAGGTTGATGATCGATGACCGCAGCGTCCGCATCGAAGTGTTCCCCCGAGCCGTACTCGCCACCGTCACAGGATTACGGGTTCCGCTGTGATCTACACCCGTTAAACGGGCCGTCCACGTCCGGTCTCGATTCAGGTACGCGTAAATCCCCGCTAATGTCGTTTACCCTATCTCCGATCCGCCGACGTATACCAACAAGGGAGGCGCTCAGTGTCCTGGATCAGACAAGAACCCATCGACGATCACTACACGGACATGGTGAAACCGCTTTCCATAATGCCGAGAGCTATGGACGCAGTTTATGAGATGACTATGGCGATTTCGTTCGGCAGCTCAGCGCTCACCCGGGTGCAAGAAGAAGCGATTGCGACCTCCGTATCGCGGTCCAACAAGTGTCGTTACTGAACACTTGGCCACGGAGGGTTCCTCCGTCAGCACTCCCACGACTCTGAGCTAGCGAGTCGCGTCATACACGACTACAAAACCGCCGGATTAGACGCCGCCACGGAGGCGATGTGCGACTACGCGGTGAAGCTCACCAGGTTTCCTGAGACCGCCACCGAAGCCGATGTCGAGGGTCTTCGTGCTCATGGTTTGAGCGATGAACAGATAGTGTCCGTCGTCCTTATCACATGCCAGTACAATTTCTCAAACAGGGTCACCATGGGCCTCGGACTTGAGCCAAAGGCCGGGCGATCAACTTTTCTGCGCCGATGGCTTACCGGCCCGGCAAAAGACTACGAGTGGCTGAAGTATGAAGAAGATGAGGACGTCGAACCCTCATAGGGAACTTCAGGGGCTTGGGGGCGCTTACCGTCCCTAGTTAATACCCTATTAACGATCAGCCTACGACGATTCAAAGGGGTAAAAATGGATTTCGGATATTCAATGGAATCGCATGCCCGTGGCCTTAGCGCCATGGAGCATCACGACGGTTTCAGGGAGTTCTTCAACCAGGTCCAGATCTGCGAAGACGGTGGGATGGATTTCCTCTGGATTTCTGAACACCACTTCAACCCGGATCGATCATTTGGATCGGCATCTATGGTCGTCGCCGGAGCAGTCGCGGCCCAGACTGAGCGCATCAAAATTGGCTCGTCAATCGTCGTACTACCTACGGCTAATCCTCTCCACGTGGCCGAGGAAGCCTCCGTGTTGGACCACATCTCCAAGGGTCGTTTCGAACTTGGGGTCGGTCGAAGTGGCGGAGTCGGTGCTTACAAGGGCTTCAACATGGACTACTCCGAGAGTCAATCCCGATTTGCCGAGTGCCTTGAGATCGTTGATCTTGCCTTGAGCAATGAGCGGTTCTCATATAAAGGCGAGTTTTACGAGTTCAACGACGTCCCAATGACTCCCCAGCCGTTTACGACCCCACGCCCGAAAATCAGATGGGCCGTTAACTCGACCTCGACGTTCGCTATGGCAGGAAAGCTTGGGCTACCCATTTTCTGTGGCGTTCTTCAACTGGACGTCGAACAGCTATCAGAGCTACTGGCTTCTTACGATGAGGCGAAGGCGGAGTCCGGAGCCGACACTCCGCGAGACGCCGAACTTCGCATCCCGATCTATGTGTCAGACACGATGGATGACGCACTCTCGGCACCCGAAGAAAGCTTCACGCGTCGTTACACCTCGGCAAGCGAAATTCTTGTCCGCATGCTGGCCTCAGGACAGACAAACTACGCTGGCGAACGCGCTGAGCGAATCGATACCCTCGGGAACCTCGACTGGGAAGGCATCCATACCAGCGAGAAAGCAATCGTGGGCACGCCCGATGTCGTGATCGACAAGATCAAGGAGATCGGAGACGCACTCCAACTCAGCGGGATGGTTCTTGAGTTCAACGCAGGAGAGCGTCTGCCGGAAGACAAGATCAACCGCTCCTTGGAACTGTTCTGCGAGAAGGTCGCTCCTGCATTCCACTAGGTCTCACAGGGGGTACGATTGAGGAATCTCGGCGAGAAACGCACGGCCTGAAATGGGACGACTGCAGCGAATAGAACAATTCGCTGTCAACGAGTCTGACCTGTACTAAATCAATGGCCGCCGGTTCGCCGATTAAAGGATTCTCAACATTCCCGACCCGACCTTGAGCGAAGAGGCAGGCTCAGACAATCCCGCCACAGAGCATGTAAAGCCGCCCTTGAAACCATCCGGGGTCTATCTCGGCTGGCCAATTGCCGGGACAACGTTCCTGGCTCTTGGCGTATCCATAGGCGCGGCCCAGTTCGCCTTCGGCGTATTCATAATCCCACTTGAGGAAGAGTTCGGCTGGTCTCGGACTCAGATAAACATCTCCCTGACGCTGGCCGCGTTCATGGGCGTTCTTTCACCGTTTGCCGGACGTCTCATGGATAAACATGGCGCCCGACCGATCATGGCGGTGTCGTTAATACTGATGATCGCCGGATTTTTCCTGCGCTCCGTGATGACAGAGCTATGGCAGTTCTACGCCTTTAGCGCCCTGATATTCATCGGCACCCCCGGCGCTTCAATGCTGCCGGTCGGTCGACTCGTAGGGCTGTGGTTCGCCACCACCCGTGGCCGGATGATGGGGTTAGTTTCTTCCGGGAATAACTTTGGAGGAATGATCGCGGTCCCGCTCATAACCGCCGTTATTGTGTTTGGAGGCTGGCGCTGGGGCTTTGCCACCACGGGATTCCTATTGATCGGGATTCTGGTACTGGTCCTGTTCGTCATCCGGGACAAACCGGAGGACGTTGAACGGGAAGTCGGCAAACGCTGGATGCCCGGAGGAGACGCCGGAAAGGCCGCTCGGGCTGCTCTGCAAGGCTTCACTACGCACCAGGCGGTCCGCACACGCGCATTCTGGGCGCTCTCCATTGGCATGGCACTTCAACAGTTTGCCCGGACATCTGTCGCCACGCAGTTCTTCCCCCATCTAGAGCAGGTCGGCTTCAGCGCCACTCAAGCAGCCATCGGGTTGATGATCCTCGCCTTCTTCGCCATCGCATCGAAGATATTGTTTGGCACCGTTAGCGAGTGGATCACGGCACGATGGGCTTACGTAATAGTCGTGGCGCTTCAGATCACGGGTCTCGCCATCATCATGATTCCGGGGGGCGGACTTCCCACCTGGTTTGGTCTGACCGTATTTGGACTGGGCATGGGCGGAGTCGGCGCACTTGGGCCACTTGCCGTCACCGAAATGTTTGGCCTCAAGAACTTCGGTGCCATCATCGGGCTTACCCGTCCGGCAATGATCCTCCCGACCATTGCCGGACCGCTCATGGCGGGCGTCATATTCGACACACGAGGTAGCTACGACCTGGCGTTTGTTATCACCCTTGGTCTTCTGACAATCGCTCTCGCCGGATTCGCACTGGCACGACCGCCGGGGTTGCCTGAATCAAGAGAATCCTCAGGCGATCTCTCCGAGCCAGCAAAGTCCGGCGAAACAGCGTCCGCCACCCGGTGACGTTACGAGTTCAATGCCAGAGTTCGTTGAGTAATGAACTCACTGGTGCACCCAGTAAGAAGCTATCTATGACTCACCTGTCTCTTACAAGCCCATTCCCGAAGACCAAGGACGAGCAATATCTCTGAACCGACCTCGAATGAACCAACCGTGGCTCAAACTAAGCCGTCCCTAAAGCCAACTGGGATCTATCGTGGATGGCCGGTTGCGGCCACCGCCTTCCTCACCCTCGGCGTAGCACTAGGAGCCTCCCAGTTCGCCTTCGGTGCGTTCATCATCCCGCTGGAAGAAGAGTTCGGTTGGTCTCGGACCCAGATAAACGCCTCCCTAACGCTCGCCGCTACCATGGGCATCATCACGCCCTTTATCGGGCGTCTGATGGACAAACATGGCGCTCGTCCCATCATGGCCGCGTCCGTATCCCTGATGATCGCCGGGTTCTTCCTGCGCGCTGTGATGACTGAGCTATGGCAGTTTTACGCGTTCAGTGCCCTGATCTTCCTGGGGACTCCCGGCTGTACGATGCTGCCTGTTGGACGCCTGGTCGCACTGTGGTTCGCCACCAAGCGCGGCCGAATGATGGGACTGGTCATGTCCGGGGTGAACTCCGGCGGCATGATGTACGTCCCGTTAATCACTGCCGTTATTGCATTCGCCGGGTGGCGTTGGGGATTTGCAGCCGTCGGTTTCCTGTTGGTAGTCGTCTTAATTTTGACCATTACCCTGGTCCGAGATAAGCCGGAAGACGTCGAACGAGAAGTCAACAAACGATGGATGCCACCGGGAGACGCCGGGCAAGCGGCACGGGCCGCGCTCCAGGGATTCACCACAAGCGAGGCTCTCCGGACCCGGGCGTTCTGGTTCCTGGCAATCGGCATGGGTCTTCAACAGTTCGCCCAGACCTCGGTCGCCACGCAGTTCTTCCCGCATCTTGAGCAGGCCGGCTTCAGCTCCGCCGAGGCCGCCATAGGGCTCATGCTGCTGGCGCTCTTTGCCATCGCATCCAAGATCATATTTGGGACGGTCAGTGAGTGGATCACGGCACGCTGGTCTTACGTGATCGTCATCGCACTCCAGATCACCGGGATGGCGATACTTCTACTCCCCGGCAGCCAGGTATTCATCTGGGGTGGGCTAATGGTATTCGGGCTGGGTATGGGAGGAGTCGGAGCACTTGGCCCGTTGGCGATCACGGAGATGTACGGCCTCAAGAACTACGGCTCAATTATTGGTTTGACCACGCCAGCCATGATCGTCCCGATGTTAGTGGGGCCAATAATGGCGGGCTTCATCTTCGACTCCACGGGAAGCTACGTTCTGGCTTTCCAGATCACCCTCGGGCTGCTGATGATCTCGATGGCCAGCTTCGCCCTCGCGAAGCCACCGCGGTCGCCCTGGTCTTCCGGTCTCCCCCGCTCTTCTGACGACAATAAGGCAGTCCTCGCCGTCGATGAACCAGGGAACACTGCCTCCGCAACCGAGTAAGCAGACGCGTTCCGCTCATCCTGTCCGTTATCTCAAATCCGCACGGGCGAAGGGGCACACCGTAAAATACAGCCCAGCCTCCCAACGTCCTTATGGGCATGTGATGATATTTACCAATGGTTGTCCTTCAAGACACGTTGATCTATAACCCGGGTCGCAGAGGAAAATGTGGCAGTATTGCTCACGCCGCTCCTTATGGACGATAAGCCGGTCTTCCACCAGAAGATTTCACCAGAGGAAAAGGGATGGGAATGATCCCTCGTCGATTCGGCGTGGTCCTGGCAGCGGTTGCACTCACGGTCGCTATCTCTGTGCCCGTAGCGCTCGCATCTCGCTCGAGTGATCCGGAGTTGGATTTTCAGGATCCGGTTCAGTCCCAGATAACGGCCGAATCGATCGAAACACAATCGGATCTCGGCAGACTCCTGTTCTTCGATAAGCGACTTTCCGGAAACAGTGCGACTTCCTGTTCCTCATGCCACCTTCCTGACAACGCCTGGACAGACGGTGAGGCGCTCTCGACCGGCTACACAAGCGTCGAGTATTTCAGAAACACTCCAACCCTCCTTAACGCCAGCCAAATGGCGCTTCAGCACTGGGACGGTCGACTTGACGGGTCGGACATGGCGACGGTGGTTCGCTCCCACTTAGCTGAGGCACACTTCATGCACATGGACGGGCGTCTGCTCACGGAGCGCATGCTTGAGGTTCCGCTGTACGCCGAGTCATTTGAACGGCTCTTCGGCAGCGAGGTGAGTTACGGCAAGGTCTTGAACTCTCTTGCGGCGTTTGTTGCTTCACTTGAGTCGACCGACAACCCGTATATCGACTTTAACGCCGGCGACGATACCGCGCTGACAGCACAGGAGCAGGCCGGGTTGGAGCTGTTCGATGGCAAAGCCGGTTGCTCCGCCTGCCACAGTGGCGACCTTCTGTCGGACGGCGAACGACACGTGATCGGCGTCGCACCAAATCCAGATATTTTCAGTACCCCGGCCCGACATATCACTTTCAGACGCTTCTTCAAGCAGTTCAGCGTCGGTGAGTTCGCTGAACTTCGGGCCGACCCGGGCTACTTCGCCATGACACATGATGAAGCGGATCGCGGGAGCTTCCGCACGCCGTCCTTGCTTGAGGCCGGTCGCACCGCTCCCTACATGCATAACGGGGTCATGATATCGCTGGACTATGTTGTTCGTTTCTATAACGACGGGGGCGGCGACGCTTTCAATAAAGACGAGTTGTTACAACCACTGAATCTCAGCGAAGACGAGATTGGATCGCTAGTGGCGTTCCTTCGTAGCCTGGCCAGCGACGAACCAGCTTTTGATGTGCCTACGGATTTCCCGCCGTACGAACTACGTGACCTAGAGTCAGGGGAAGCACAGGTGACGAATTGACCAACGATTCCAGTGCGCAGGGGTCGCTCTTACCTGAAGAACCAGAACAAGGTTCCAGCAAGAAAAGCCTGCTCCCCTACGTCTCTCGTAGACAGTTCCTGTTCATGGGAGCCGCCGCCGTCAGCCTCATCGCACTTGAACGCATAATCCCCGGGCGGGTTCTTTACGCCCAGACGGCGTCGTTCGATCGAGAGCGCATCGCTTCGTTGAGCGAACTCGAAGTCGGTGTTCCGGTCTCTTTTAGCTACCCGTACGAGCACCCGAACACGGTCAACAACCTGATCAAGCTGGGTTCCCCGGCCGGAGGCGGCATGGGCCCGGACAACGACGTGGTGGCATTCAACACCATCTGCCCACACATGGGCTTCCCGTTAACCGGAGCGTATAAGCCCGATCACCAGGTGATGGGGCCGTGTGGATGGCATCTAACTACGTTCGACCTCACCCGTCACGGCATCGTCATCTCTGGGCACGCCACGCAGGGCCTGCCACAGATCACGCTTGAGTTGGACGGAGACGATATCTACGCAACCGGCGTACAGGCGCTGATATTCGGGTTCAGTGACAACGGAAAAGCGCCTCCAGCTAACTAGCTACAACACGGTTAAAACAAAAAAGGGGCGGACCATTTTGGTCCGCCCCTTTCTATCTAGTTCCCTCTATCAGTGAACGCCCATCTCCACCGAGTCCCCTACCAGGTACAGAGTCGAGTAGATGAACACCCATGCAAGGTCGACAAAGTGCCATTACTTGGCGGCACCCTCTACCCCCCAGTAATGGTCGGGTCCGTACTCGCCTTTTGCGGCACGTCGATACACGAATGCAAGCAAGATTATCCCACTGATTACGTGCGTCGTCTGGATGCCGGGTCTCTACTTGCCGTTTCTGCTTTCGTCTTCGTCTTCGCACTTGCCGCATGTAGCAGCAACAGTGAGGAAGAAATCACGGGAGTCGCAGTAACGCCAATCCCGATTCTTGTGACGATTCCCACGGCTGGCCCGTCTGCCATAGATGCCGACGACCCGGTCGCCAACGGTGAAGCGGTCTTCAAGGCAAACGCGTGCTCCGCGTGCCACTCAACAGGTGATAACGCGCTCGTCGGCCCCGGACTTGCCGGTGTTGGCGACAGAGCAGGCAGTCAGGTATCGGGTCTGTCCGCAGATGGCTACCTGGAGCGGTCGGTTAGAGTGCCGGGCGAATACGTTGTTGACGGATTCCTGAATGCGATGCCCGCCAATTTTTCCGGTCTAACAGAGGGTGAAATGACCGATATGATCGCCTTCTTGAAGAGTTTCTAAAGCGCGTAAAGACCCCTGAATAACCCTTCTCAAATGGCCACACTCAGGGGTCTTTGTTCCCGCGTAACTGCGCGCTTGGGAAACGGTGGTTTCGACCTGTAACTGCCCTGAAACGGTTAAGGCAGACGCGGTGCACCTTCGGACGGCATCACCTCTAAGGCATTCAAAACGCTGGCGATCATCGAGTAATAGCCAACGGTCGCCGTAAGCTCAATAACCCCGCCGTCACCAAAGCGGTTTTTCACCGATTCGAATACGGTGTCAGAGACACGGTGGTCGTTCAGTAAATCCCGGGCGAACTGCACTATCACGGCGTACTCTTCGGACAATCCGGCCAGCGGTTTACGGTTGGCGACGATGTCGATTACGTCCTCAGTGACACCCACTTCTCGTGCGATGAGTACATGCGCCGACCACTCGTATTCGGCATCGAATGCGCGTGCCGTCGTGATAATGGCGATCTCACGCTCGATATCCGGCAACTCGGAACCGAATCGAAGGTAAGCGCCGAGGTGCGCCGCACGCTGTGCCACTTCCGGGCTGTGCAGCAGCATGGCGAACGGGCCACGAACCGATCCCCGGGATCCGGCGATGGAATCAAATGCCGTCTTCGCTTCCGGTGACAGTGTTTCACGGTCCGATAGTTCACTCAGTCGTGCCAATTTGACCTCCAATTAAATACGCCCACGCATGAACGTGGGCGTATTGATATCTAACTCCGTCGGTTAGTTAGTCGCGTGCGAGGAGTGAAGCGATTACCTGGGGTAGCGCCTCGATAGCCCTGCTCCGCAACCCTGCCTCGTCCAGGCTTCCGATGGGGTGTGGAATGAGAGCAAACGGATAGTCCGGGATTCCACCCAACTTTGCCATCGCCCGGGCGCCAGATTCAAATGGCTCCGTGCAAATAGCGATTGCCGGTACGCCGCGCTGCTCCAGCTGAATTGAATCGTGCACACTGCACGATGAGCAGCTTCCTCAGTCTCCGTTTGCGGTAATGACCACGTCCACGTCGGAGGCGATGGAATCCAACACCTCCGGGGCCGCCGGACGACTCGCATCGCCTTTATTGATGGCAACACGCCCGCCAAGCTCAAACCGCTCTGCTAGAACGTCGTAGATAGCCTCCAGCAAAGGTTCTGCATTTAGCTTCTGATTGGCAAGAAGGCCAACAACTTTGCCATCCAGCGTGTCAGGACGTTTGGCCATTCCCTGCTGCACAATTGTTGGCTGCCCGGTGGGGTCCAACACTCGTATTTTCGATTCAGTGCTCATATTCGCCTCCAAAGAACTGGGGATAGTCTCGCAGAATTAGGCCGAGACTGGTTTTGTGACTGCTCCAGACCTCGCTCCGTGGGTCCACGTGGGAATGATCTGGCTCCACGCCCCACCTCCACCACCGGCGACGATCGTGATCATCGACTCCGGGGAAGCGAGTGCGCTCACCGGCTCGGTATCGCTTGAATCTCTCCCCGGCACAGGCCTTCCGGCGAACGCCCAGTCCTCAACGGACCGCAGGGCGTTTTCATATAAATACTGTCCAACCCGTGCTTTTTCCCACCCGGCGTCTCTGAAGTGCTCAAGATGCTCCGGGCACAACACGATCAGTGCTTCCGGCATGAGAGGACCCATCGCAAACAACGGATCTATAAATGCATCGAGGATGCGCTCTGGAGAGTCGTCATGATGCTGCCCCACCTGAAACGGTCCCAGTCCAGCGGCGACGGTAACCGCGCTTCCGTCGGCCGGTTCGCCACGCGTCACATGCACCGGTTCCCACGGCGACAGATCTTCGTTCTCTGCGATACACCAGGTGTACTTACCCGGGTGGCCAACGGTCGCTTTGTCCAGGTCGCCGGCCCGGGTTCCAAGCACATTGATGATGATGAGTCGCATTGCCCGGCCTATCGAGGCGTTTGCCCGATTACCCGGCCCAAACACCGATACTCCAGAGTTCATACCTAGCTCGGACGCCACCGGTCCATTCACGATCATCAACACGGCCGCGCCCATTGTGCTAACCGATATCCCGTGCAACCCGAACACAGGGGTTGTCACTGCATCGATAGCCGCGGCTAGCACACGCATGTACTCCGGTTTACACCCGGCCATTACCGCGTTGATTGCCGCCTTCTCCGCGGTGATCACTGCGCCTTTTGTCGGCTCTACTCCAAGAACCGTATCCGGCGACACACCAAGAGCATTAACGAACTGCGCTACAAGACCCTCGGTCGGAGGAACGATCGGCAAGCCGTCGGTCCAGCCACGCTCGGCATACAGCTCTATCGCCTGAAGTGCATCGTCTACTTCGATCGTGTCTGACATGAATGGCATTTCGGTCAAATGAAATCTCCAATATCTGTTCTGCCGCCGACTCTTACCAGGTGAACGGTTCACAAAAGAAATGCCTGACGGTCTTTCGGGTCACGGCAGCGTACTTGGCGGACTTCCGGCCATCAACTCTGACAGGGCACCCGAACCCGGCTCAGGAAATCTAATCCAATTTTCACCAAAACCGGTTCACCATGCGCGTAGAACGGTTCACACGGTTCCGGTTAAGAAGGTGCATACGCTGAGGGTGACGGCTTGCCGGACCTCTATCTACTCAAACCGTGAACTCGATTCACTGGGATGCATGAGGCACCGGTCGGCGAATTACGGACTTGTAGCGGAACCCGTTATGAGCCCGTAAACAAATCATTCATTACGACCAAGACTCTCCGCCCGAAGGGGACAACAACATGATTTTCAACAAAGGCTGCCCTCGATGCGGCGGCGATGTGATGGTGGACAAAGACATGTACGGCACGTTCGTGAAGTGCATCCAGTGCAGTCGGTCCAAGCACATCCAGGCTGAATCTCCTATCCAAGATTTGACCCGCAGGCGCTATCCGCGACTACCTGGGCAGGCAAATCAGCAGGACGCAGGTTCTATAGCCGTTTAGTCGTCCGTTGATGGCGGCGTCGCGACGCTCCAGATATCGTTAAACTCCACGGCGGTCGCATCGAGGTCAGTTCTGTAGAGGGTGAAGACACAACGGTAAAGTTCAACATCCCAGGACGGATGAATGAGCCTTCAGACGACCACCTGAATTTAGTTGAAGACGAGGCAGGTCGTCGAACCTAATTCGCGCCTCGACGACCTGCCTCGCTCCATAGCCAGCTAACCCGACTTCCCATACTTTGCCCCGGTCGCCTTGACCGCAGCGCGCTTTGGCCGTCTACTGTGCGCGCCATCGATAGTCGGAATGCCGGCTCGGACACCGGACACACATGGGGCAAGTACGTTGAAAATCCTCCTCGTCGGAAGCGAATACGTCGGAACCACGACGATGTCGCACAAAATTGATGACTGGAAAAAGTCAGTCACCGGAGAACCATTCTCTCTTCTCCACGACCACGCCAAGCTCCCGCACACGTCGGGCCACCCGGACGACACAACGCTGGAGGAACAACAGCAGATCCTGGGCCTGACTCCCAAGCTCAAAGAGATGTACCACCGGTACCACATCTACTACCACGTGCACCACTACCGCGGCGCCGACGACCTGAGCGTTGGATTCCACATAGAGGAAGCCATCTACGCCCGGATGTACTACGGCTACGGTCTAGCCGGGACGCAGTATGACCGTGATCAGATCACGGAGCAGATAGAGACCCGGCTCAAGCAGATTTCCGATGACCCGATCGTCATAGTCCACATGACTGCCACTCCCGAAGTCCTTGCAAAGCGAATGGCGGAGTTGAAGGACCACCCGGAGCACACAAACAGCCCGGTAAAAGAGGCCGACTTTCCGGCCATCCTGGATCGATTCGAAGAGGGCGTCGCCCGATCAACCATCGGCCCGAAAATCCGTGTCGACACAAGCACGGCATCTCCGGACGAGACCCTCGCCGAGATCGTTGAGGCGTTGCAGCCGCACCTGACAGATTTCGACCGCGAGCGCATTGCCGCCCACGGGGGTTAGACTCCCGGGTTTTCCGGTTTCGACCCGTTCGTAAAACGCACTTGCTGACACGTTACGGCAGAAAACAGCCGTAACGTGTCAGCGCGCCAGCTAAGAGTCTCAGCCTCATGCCCCGTAAAGTTATCAGTCCAACTCCATGACCGCTTTCACTGCGGACCCTATTTTCAGATCCCCGGTCTTTGATTTCCGGGTGTCACGCCGGGCAAGGTTTTATGAGACTGCGAGGACAGCCAGAAGCACGGTCTTTCTTCCGTACCGCTGCGCTGTCGGTTGTTCTCGTCACAACTCTCCTTGCGGTTGCATGTTCGGGCGGTAGTGGCGACGATCCGATAGAGGCACCCGCGACGCCGAGCGCAGCGGGACCTGCTTCTTCGCCGGCGTCTTCAACTACTCCCACAGCAGAACCAGCGACCAGCGGCCCCGTCATCGTCGCAACTCCCCGCACCGGGGCGACCACATTTAACGACCCAGATAGAGATCACACGATCTCCGGGTTTGTCATCGATTCTGCTGCCGGTCTGCCGCTCAGTGGCGTAAGAGTCCAGGATGTCGATTCCGGATCCGATGGCGTATCGGACGAGTTCGGCTTTTACCGAATCGACGGCCTTTCACCCGGCGTTCACAAAATGAACGTCACCGGGTATCGGGTCGAATCAACGTCCGCAGAAGTCGAGTCAGAGACGTGGACCAGGCTAGATTTCTCTCTGAGCATAATCGGAGATCCCAGTACCCGGCACGTGTTCGACGTAGTTGGACGCGTTACAAATCGAGACTCCGGATACGCTATCGCCGGGGCGACGGTATTGGCGACCGAAGTCGATGGTGTTGACGCAATTTCCAGCGCTATCACTGATGCATTCGGGGCCTACGACCTCAACGCTCTGCCTGAGGGTCGATATGACCTTTCCGTTGACTCCCCGACCTACCCAAAATTTACGGAGCAAATGAATGTCTCCGGAGACATCGCATGGGAGGTGTTCCTGAGGGCGGCACCCTCAGCGGTAAACGGCATTGTGACCGGCGAAGGGCCGGACGGGCAGAGGTTTCCCGCCGGTGCCAGTGTGAATATCGTCAGCCTGAGTGGACTCGACGGCAGAAACCGTTCTATTGCCGGTTCACAGGTTGGCGGCGATGGCGCATACGCACTTACGGATCTCCCGCCCGGCGGTTACCGGGTAGTCGCAACCGCACCCGGATATCAAACTTCTGAAGCAGTGATTGCGCTGTCAGACGGTAACGATCAGGCGCTGGATTTCGATCTCAAGATGGATAGCGCATCACTGCGGCTTATCCTGTATTCATCTACGTACGGCGGTATCGGCGTCGGGGACGTTGCAGTCACCGTTCGTGGCGTGAATGGCACGCCCTCAGAGGGTGTCCAGCAAGAAGTGCTTACCGGGCCTGACGGGACGGCGATCGTCAACAACCTCCCGGCGGGTATGTACGACGTGTGGACCCCGTCACCAAAGCTGGTCTCCGGCGGCGATAGCGCTGACCTGTATCCCGTGAACAAAACGTTGCAGCTTGTCCCCAACGAAACCGGGACCCTGAACGCTGATCTTCCGGCTATCACAGGGGACATCCACGGGTTCGTACGCGGCGGGGACACTGCTGGACAGACTCGCCTTGGGACGGCACAGCGAGACGTGTCTACTTCGTCCATTACTGACACCCACGACCCGTTCACCTACCTACCTGTCCAGCTGCCGGAAGCACGTGTGACTATCACGTCCGCGGACTTCGGCGGCCTGCGGTTCACCCCCCCGGCTTCATCCGTAATTTCGGATCGGTTCGGCAACTACGTCCTGCCACTGCCTCCCGGCACATACTCACTAGAAGTTTCTGCCCCTGACTATGCTACGACCGCCAAGGAAATAAAGATCGGTTCATCCCCGGTGACGAACGACCTACGCCTGTCCCGTGCGACCACGACGCTGGTCGGGCGGATAGACGGCACCATGGTCCAGGATTTGACGCATCTCACCAATGCAGCGTTCGCTGTGGAAGAGGCCAGTGTGGTGTTGCAATACGGGGACAAACTGTACGCAGGCGTGACCGACTTCCGCGGAGTGTTCACCATCGAGGACCTGCCGCTTACGCTCCTGAATGGCGAGACGTTGGCGACCGAATACGATATACGGATCACGCACCCTGATTACTTGCCCGTGACCGACACCTTGAGCCTCACATCCGCCGAGGGTGCTTTCCGTATAGTACGTGAATTCCAGGCTTTATCCGCCGGCGGCTTTCTTGATGTTTCGATAAACGTAACCGACAAGAATGGGAACAAAACGGCGGCGATTGGAACGCTGGAAAGTCTTCAGAACATTCGCACCATGGATGTTTATGACGCCCGTTTCATTGAAGGCTCTGACAGCGTCGAGATACCGAACCGGATATCGATTCGTGCACGTCCGGGTCAGTACCGTGCGCGAATCTGCCCAGATACGCCCGGCTACATTGGTTGCTTCGATCATTTCTGGACCAGCGTAGGCGGTGAGACTGACACCCTTGTTCTTTCGTTCAACTGTGAAGACTCGCTGAGGCTGGTGAGGTGCAATCTGAACGGTGGAATCAACGCCAATTCATCCGGCCACATCCAGGGCAATATCCAGGCCACCGGGTTCGTATACAGCGCGTCCACGGGTAAGCCTTTAGCCGGCGCAAAAGTGAATATCGAACTTAGCGTCCTCACGGAATACTGCTCTGAGAACTGCACCGGGTTCCTCAGAGAGTTCTCCGCCATCGGGCCGACAGGACCAAACGGTCGATTCCAGATTGAGTTCCAGGTCCCGTCGAGTAATGGCGGCGATGATCTTGTCGGATGGTCCTGGGACGGCGGTGATGCCCTCTTCACGGTCACGAGTCCCGGCTATCAGGCTTCGGTGAATGCGGTCCCCGGGGAAGACTTGCGCTTGTTCGACGGCACTCAGGATTTCTACCTTCCACCCTCAGGCCGGCTGAGCATTCTTGTCGTTGGGGGTGAGGAAGAAGGTTCACCTGTTCCGGGAATGGATAGCGACCTCGGACTGCCCATCACAGACCAGGACAATCGCGCCGTTGTCACACTCTCACCACTTGGGGCGGACCTTGCGACCGGATCGGACGGCATTGTGGTGTTTAACGTTCCTCCCGGAACCGAATCGGCAATCGTGGACACGCCGGGACATTACCCTCATGTGGGGGCGTTGCTTATCCCGGAGGAAGGCACTTCCGGAGAGGTACACGCACAATTCACTCTTCCGGTGGAACAGGTTCCTCCTCCCCAGATAAGTGGAGGAACATTCCAGATCACGCAACTATCTGATGGTAGGCCGCTAAAGGGCTACGTCCTACGAGGGCTGTCAGCGCCCGCTACGAGAGCCGTTTGGGAAGTGCGAGTTGATCGAAATGGAGTCAGGCCGCTTCGCGTCAATTTTGAAGACCCGGTGGAGGTAGTAGATCTCGTCGTAGTCGTCTCACGACAATGCCCCGGCTATTCCGAATCCGGCACAATCGGCAGGACACTCCACCTTCGTGGCACGCTCCTTTCCGGGAGTGCGAGCGAAGTAGGAACGTGGGGAGGAGCGTTTGATGTCGCCGACCTGCCATGTGGCACGCTTAGCTGGCGGGTGGATGCCCGGACATCACGTTCCGTTGTCACCTCCGGATTTGATTGGCCGCTCTGGCCATCCGACCAGCTCTACCCACTTTCTTTGCTGACTAGCCTGGCCGGTCCGGAGATCGTGCCTGTGTCCGACCCTGTCTCGGCATCTATCGGCGCCGGTCTTTCCTTCCAGGCCACTCCGCTTTCGTTGAAGGTCACCCATGCCGGTGAATATCTCGCTTACGAAATCCCGAACATCGTTATCACTTCTGATTTCGGTCCGCCAGGCGCAGGACATTTGTTGCAAGAGTTGTCCGGGGAAGAGCATCCTCTCGGTTCGCTGGAAGCTGCGCTATCTCAGGCGACGCTCAGTGGAGAGTCAGGGCTACTGAACCTGAATGCGGTCACGACGAGCCTGGATGTTTACTCTCTGACGGCTACCGGATTGTTCAGTCTGGACAGCAGCAATACCCCGGCAACGGCCAACTCAGGGAGCTGGGGGGAGTCACTGTTCTCCACGCTGAGAGAATCAAGGTCAAACACTCTGGATCTTGATTACATCCCTGACCCTCTGAGACAGGTTGTGGATCGACTCGCTATATCCGACGTCACCGGGCAATTGGATGAGCAGGTCATGGTCGACGCGTCGTGGAACCTCGAGCTATCTCCCTCTATCGAAGCACAGTCCCCAGTTGTCGGGGAGCGAAGAGTCGTTGCAGGAACACGGTTCGAGACCGTATCTGTCTCCGAGTTCGAGTTCGCGATATCTGTAATGAGCCATCTCACAGTAGAGGGGCGACTGGATGCTCGATCGGTGGCGATATTTGCCGATCCAGGTAGTGGCGGCAAGGTTCAAGTAGAAAAGACAATTGCTTCTGGCTCAGTCTCAACAGCAAGTGAACTCTGGTCCGCCTGGATTTCCAATCGGGAAACAAGCGATTCGACGTATTTCGACCGAGACTCGGGAACTGGCAGCATCAGCCATTCGGCCTCCATCAGTGGTGAATCCGCCTGGACAGGCAAGCCCACGGTGGAACTCAGCCAGCCGGGTTCCAGTGACAGCCAGGGCCTTATCGGCATTGGCGGAATATCCCGGCCATCCATATCGGCGGCCCGGAGCATCGACGGGAAGTTACTTGTATCCACGGTCTCTACTTCGCCTCAATCGGCATGGCCTGCAAATACAGGTATTTCACTTCTTGAGTCTGACGGCAGCGCTACTACATGGACCTCTCCAACCCCGTTACCGGACCAAAGCGACGGTATGGTCATCGACACCGCCCTCGCTTTTGGAGAGCACGGAGACGCGATGCTTGTTTGGTCGGCAATACCCGGCCTGGGAGACGAGCCCGAGGCCTTCATACATAGAGCCGCCGGGGCTGACCTGTTCTACAGCAGGATGGAAGTAGGAACCAACACCTGGTCTGATCCCCAGATCATCACCGGAGACAACCGGCCTGACTTCTCACCCGCCATAGCATCTGACGGCGAGGGTCGCATGGTGTTGACGTGGGTACGGGACATGGACGGAAACGTTCTGACGTCCGATGACATCGTGGTATTCGCCACAGAGTGGCTCGTCGGACGGTGGACCCTTCCAGTACCGGTCATGGCGACTTCGGGCGCGCTGTCCGGGCTTTCGGTATCAGTGAAATCCGGGACTGCCGTGGTCGGAATGATTTCAGATAAACTAGGAACCGGCCGATCCATAAATTTGAGCTTCAACAGCCTCGGTCGATGGAGTCCGGTCAACGTCGTCGCCGCAGGCCGTCAGAGCCTAACCGAGGTCTCCGTGTTGATGGATAAACCGGGACTGGCGACCGTCGTATGGAGCGAACATGAGGGGGAAGGGGCTGACTCTCGTATCATCGCAGTAGAGGCCACATCAGCCGGTGTCCGGGGAGAGAACGTTGTCGCGAACTACGTCAATGGGCTCGTCGGGTTGTCGCTGATAAACGTATCAGGGTCCAGCCATCTGGTCTGGGTCGATGATGACGGTTCTACCCTGCATGCAAACAGTAAGGGTCTTGACGGCTGGACGTCACCTTCATCGACAGATATCTCATCAGGCAGATCAACCCGATTCGTCACCACGCCGGGCTACGACGGCGGCCTACTTACGTTCCACGAGACGATCAATGACGGCACGCCGGGGATTTCAGTCGTGCCCCTGAAGGTCCGTTAGTCTTCCCGCTCCAGATCGTCCCCCGGAGTGCTCCGGCGGGCTTCCTCAAGCTGAGGCCAAGTAGACCCACTCCCAGCAACGCATACTCTCCGCCAACTACGTTGGTGTTCCCAAGCGGGGTGTTCGGGTGTACCCGAACCAGAGAGCTGCGACACTTCACTCCCTTCAGGCAGTACGAGTTCGGTCTTCCTGTCGAATACCGAGTAGACCTTCTCTGGAGCGGGCTCCAATGCATCGGCCGACTGGCCCGGCTCCCCATCGAGCACTTCAATCGTCTCATCAACAGGGGCCGATACCGAGCTATCCGGTTCTGATGTATCACCTGATTCGACAGGAGCCACGTCTTCTGATGTAACGACCGGTTCCCGGTCATCATCTCGACTTCGGGGCGGAGTTCAATCCAGGTATGGAGCCTCACACACAGGCGCGCACACGGGCACACACGTATGAGGGGGTGGAACTCAGCAGCCGACGAGCGACGTCCCAGTGAGCGAAAGAAGGAAAAGCGTTACTTGATTAGTAGTCGCCCGGGTCGTCGTATCTCAAGAGGCGCCACACGTGATATCCAAGTCCCATTGCGTTTGCCACGATGGCTCCTGACATCAATGACCACCGGATACCGTCATTAGTGGGGACTCTGAGTTGTCCGCCCGGTATGTGGCCGTAAATCTTGATGAGCTCGGCGATACCTTTGTCGTATCCGAGCTTGTATCCGACCCATCCACCGAGGAGAGCTCCAAATGCGATCAATGCCCAACCGATAAAGCGGGTCTTCCACTCAGCCTGGAACTTGTACCAGGCTGCTGCAGTCCCTAATGTCACTACGAACGCCATCGTGTTCACAACGGTGAAAGTTTGGAAGGTGAGTCCGGAGAGTGGAGGGAACGACACAGACCAGAACAGGTAACCCACGAAGCCGAGCATCAGCGCGGCCATAAAACCCATTATGGTCCGCCCGATCGATGTGACCAAGAACATGTCCAGGGAAGCCATTAAATACCAGGTACTCCAGCCCGCTCAGGGCAACCACCGATAGGTCTTACGTCGAATGTTCCGTGACCACGCCCGGCCCCGAGTCAGATATAGAGCTGTTTGTGTCGTTCGGACGTGAGCTTCACGCCTTCAACGTTGTATGTAAACAATCCCAATGCTGATTCAGTCATCAGGGTCAGGCTTAACGATAAATCAGGATATTCGAGCCTTCATGCTAGTGCAATGGCTGGCTATTCGATTGAAAAGAGTCTCCCAGGATCATCTTTCCGCCAGTCACTAGAACGTCTCCGCTAACAGCCTCTCTTGCTCAGCCCGTTCGGTGTCCCCTAGCCTCTCATACACGATCGCCAAGTTCAGATGAGAGTTACGGGCTACTTCAGACTTCGGGGCTCGCTTTACAGCCGTCTCGTACGAAGCCGCAGCCTCCTCAAGTTGTCCGAGGTTTTGCAGCGCTACTCCACGGAACCACCACGCCATGTGGTTTGGGAAATCTGAAGTCTCAAACGCGAGCGCCTGATCGGCGTATAACCGCCCTCCTGTGTCATCACCCACCGCCAGTAGCCCTAGAGCCGTTTCCGTGAGCACCGACGGGTATGTGGGCCTTGCGTCCGCCATTCGGACGTATCGCTCCCCTGCTATGTCGATCAGATCATCACGGCCCAACGCCGCAAGCCTGGACTCCGCCTGGCCCAGTCTTCCCTGGGTATCAAACGCATTGGGGTTTCGATCCTCGTAGTTCAATGCGGCGTCTAACGCACCCTGCCATCCGGCCATTGCCCGGTTCAGGTCACCGGCGGTCTCTGCCAGGTCAGCGGCTTCCCGGAAAAGGTCGTTGACGCTCAGATGATATGACTCAACCGCGGGATTCAACTCAACGGCGCGTTGATATTTGTCCAGCGCCTCGTTAGCCCTCCCCGATTCAAGCAACGCCACAGCATCCTGAGCTATAGCACTGGCCTGCAATGTGCGAACTTCACGGAAATACAGCAGGCTGACAGAAACGATTGTGACACCGATAGCCAGTACCACGATCACATTCCGGGGCACGGGCAAACTTGTGCCGGGTCGTTCACGTTCACGTCCTTTCTGCTGCCTCCCCCCAGACGCAGGATCGTCTCGATGTTCCCTCCGAGCAATCTCGACCACCGCTACCAACAACCCCATCAGAGCCCAGAAGATCAGCATGTCACTGATTCGCGCTACCCCCGCCATCTGCTCCGTCCCACGCCCGATCAGCGCAGCCAACAGCCCCACAACCACCAGCGATGCCCACCCACCCTGATCGCCAGCCCGCCTGGCGGCGTTCAACAGCCTTAAGGCTGCGTAAACGATTAACAGACCGAGGACGATGAAGGAGATCAGCCCCAGTAACCCAAGCTCCATCAGTATCTGAAGTGGAAGATTGTGTGCGTGCTGGGCGACCGTGCTTGACTGGTCTACGTCCACCCCCAGGGGGTACGCATAGAAAAACATTTCCGGCCCGTAACCAAGCAAGGTTCTCAATACACCGGTTGCCGCAGCTTCTTCCGGAACCCAGGACCGTTCAACTGACAGCTCCAGGGCCGATTCCCAGATCGGGCCACGACCGCCTATCGAACCACCCGTCGACTCTTCAAATATGGAGCCTAGGTCTCCCAGATTTCTTTCCTCCCCGCCGTCCGCTCTCGGAAGGATCCCGATTACCAGTGCCACCACAATTCCAGCAGCCACCAGTCCCAGGCTTCTGACTAAAGTTCTTCTGTCCAGCCATACATAGCCAATCAACGGGAAGGCGATGGCGCCCACTCCGTACCCGATCCAAGGGCCACGGCTTCCGGAGAACCAGAGGGCCGCCAGTTGCAATCCAAGCGCAACAGTTCCTCCGATGAGCCATACATACTTTCGATCTCGATCCTCCGCGAGAACCGCCGACACCGTGATGACGGCGGTCATGACCAGGAATGATCCCAGAAGGATCGGGTTCCCAAATGTCGCAAACACACGGCCAGCGTTCTCTCCCGGGCCGATAGGGTCCCAGCCGAATCGCTGTAACACTCCGTACAGACCGGTCAGGGTTCCGGTACCCGCCAGGGTGAGCATCAACCGACGTACCTGAACCCGAGTGCGCAACCGGAACGCCAAGGCGAAGAACACGACGAGAAGCGTCAGGAAGGAGTACAGCTCATAACCGAGGTCGGTGAAGTCCCTGCCCCACAAGCTCACGATCCAGACCGGCGAGAGAGCCGTCGAGACCAGGGCCACCAACGCCAGAACTCCCGTCGATATCACGGCCCATCGTTCAGGACGTCGCGCGACCCACTCAACAACCCTAGAAACGCTCAACCGGTTGGGCGTACGGGCGTTAAGCGCCCATTCCCAGATCCACGCGGTGACGATCACGAGCCCGACCAGGTGAAGCACGAGGTACTTCGGGTCGTTAAAAAACGAGAAGTAATTACGAGGGTTGAACAGCAGAGGAACTAAAACGACGCCTGCAAGCCATGCGCCTTCTATCACCTTGTCCGTCAAACGACGTCCGCTTGTGCGTGCTCTTCCTGCTCTTGCAGCCGAACGAGATCTATTTCGATTCATTGAGTTGGCGTACGTTCCATGGACATTTCAGATGATTCCCCGGGCGGCCGATCACACCAACCTCGAGACGGGCGCAAATGCGCTGTTGGTACGTGCCGCATTATATGGAGACCTCGGTCACTAGCGGCGTAGATCTGCTGGCCCTCTGTGATTATTCGCAGGAAGACCCGCGGCACCAACCAGAATATTGTTGCGACATCAGAGGTGTTACACACCGTGCCCCGTGCAGTCGCATACGTATTATCACGCGTCTCCACCATCCCTCTACCTACCAACCGCTTAACCGTCACTGATCGCGCTCCTGGTTCACCCCCCGGGGATGATTAACGTTCATAGCGACTCGCATCGGCATGGGTGTCCGGTGCACTCATGCGGATTGGCCCACGACGATGGCCATCGCCATGGCGCTCCGGCGTCGTCAAGATTCAGGGGTGAATCATGATCAGTATTCGCAACTCCGCTCAGTGGCGTCTTTCGGCGCTGGCCGTGCTAATTCCTATTGCAGCGGTCACCGTGTTCCTTATCTGGCAAGACTATGACGCCCGACGCAGCGCCACTAACACCACCTTGAGTTGAAATCGGCGCAGATCAACGCCCAGCTTGAAGATTTCGTGAACACCACAGAAGCGTCTACGTCCGCCCTCTCCACGCTGATAACCAACGTAAATCCGGATCTTGTAACCACATCCCCCAGCGCACCCGGGACGCTGGCCAAAGCGGATGATCTACTCCTGACGTTCCTTGAACAGAACTCCCAGTTCACCGAGGTCTCGGTAGTCGACAGCACAGGGACCACGTTAGCCGCATCTCACACATTCACTGGGGCGTTCGTCCTGCGGATTTCCGGCGTCTGCTACCCGGGTCTGGAGGTCACCCAACTCAGCCTTCCAGGACTCACGGTCCCAGATTTCAACTGTGTCTCCGGTACCTATAACCGTGACATCATGTTCGATGCCGGCATAGCTCAAGACAGACTTTGACAATTCGATCCGGCCTTGCCGATCAGGTTGCTGCTCAGACGCCGAGGCGAAGGTAATCTTGCCAGTCGTCGGGATTCGGCGTTCGTGGTCGGCATTTCGCCAATCTCAGCCGCTACCCGTTCCCAGCCTTCAACTGAGTACACGGAGACGCAGCGCTCAAAGCCAGTGCTACGACGATCTCCCCGGATAGAGCTTCCGCGAATACGGCAGGAACAGCGATACGCCGATGACTATCGACGCGTCCTTCAGACTCGCCCGCAAAAAGCACGGCCTGGTGGCCCTCCGAATTTCGACGCCTTACGACGGAGTCCCCGTCGGTCGTAACCCATATTCATAGTGTGGCCCGTGGATACCTCATCGAATACAGCGATTTTCCTGACGGGAGGTGGGGTTTGCACACAGCGTAGAGCGCGAAGAGTTGGGCCTACTCGGCATCTTCTGCCGTTTGACTGATGATCTCTACGATGGCGTCAGAAGAGTCTCTAAGCGTTACAAGCGCTTCGCCAAGTGATCGCTTCGCAAACGTATCGTTCTCAAACTTGATGGCGTCCAAGCTGTCGTTAATCTGGCGTCCTGCGCCCGCAAGGCCGGTGAGAACTTTGACCAGCAGATCATGCGTCCCAAGTTGCTCTTCTGTCGGAACAAGGTCGTTCGCACGAACCGGAAGTCGTATGAACTGAGATGCGGTCTGGCGCACGTCGTTCTCCCAAATTGCGTCTCCAGTTGCAGGTGTACCCAGAAGTTGAATTACGCGCGCCAGGTCACGCCCGGCTGACGCCGCCAGCGTACTTGCGCCCTCCCGGTACAACTCTTTCGGGTCAGGTAACGGTGTTGCCGTAGCATCAATTTCGGGCGTCGCTGTGGCGAAACCAGAGCCGTCAGGCACAAGCTGTTGCAATGGATCTTCATCGCCCCTGCCCGAGGAAGACAAAACGATAATCGCAAGCCCAACGACGACGGAACTTATTCCGCCAACCAGGGCGTTCCCCCTGGATCCCTTCATCACGGATCCAACGTATCCCAGCCAGGCCAGGCCACCGAGCATGGCCGCGGCACCCAGGGCAATCAGCAGGTTTTCCAAGTTCGCTCTTCTCGCTGTTCTCGGGCTGTTTTCGCCCTCTAAGGCGGGTCCAGCCGATTTTCAATAATTGGAAGCTACGGTTAGCGGTTCAACAAACCGGTCCCCATTATGAGGTCTCGGATCCGCTTCGTGCCTCTGGAATACAAAACCACATCATTCCCATATGGCCCAAGATTAGGTGTTACGACCTGCCCATCTGCAAAGCTCTCTTGCGATTCCTGTCATTGTATGAACCTGAACGCACCAAACTAGAGGCTAGTCAAAGAAGTCGGCATCTTCAGGTCGCAGGTACTTCTTCGTTGCCTCCACGTTTAGTGACACGCCAAGACCCGGCGTGTCCCAGACATCGATATAACTGTCTTTTACAATCGGGTTCGGCAAGCCCTCCACGATGTCATACCACCAGTCCGGGCTTCCGGTTGGGTACTCAAACGCTATGTAGTTCTTGGGTAGCGTAGCGGCGACCTGGACCTGGGCCGCCAGGCCAATCAGCCCGTCGCCGGTGCCGTGCGGCGCAATCGATATCCCGTGCAGATCGGCGTATTCAGCGATCCACTTCAGTTCCGCCATACCTCCGACGTCGGCAAGATCAGGGCCGATGATATTCACGGCCCGCTTCTCGATCAGGCTCATAAAGTTCTGGCGCAGATATATCTGTTCGCCCGTATGGATCGGCGTCGTTGTGTACGGCGTAACCTCTTTGTAAAGGTCAGCCAGCACATACGGCGTGTAGTCGCCCGTAATCATGTCTTCAAGCCACATCACGTTGAGGTGCTCGACCGACTTCGCCAGCTTCAAGGCGTCTGTAACGGTGAAGCCCGGGCCGCAATCTAGCGCAAGACCTATTTCATCACCTAGCACATCCTTCATCGCCTCAATACAGGCGATCGTGTGCTTCATGCCGCGCTCGGTAATCAGGCCCTTGTTCGGGTGTCGTTCAGACGTATCCAACTCACCGTAAAAGTAGTCCGGAACCTCACGGACCATCGATTCGTGAAACGAAATCCCTTGCTTGATGATGGAGAAGCCCTCCGCCCGGGACTTCATCCACCGCATCTCTTCCGCGTAGTCCTCGGGTTCGGAACCTGACATGGCGCGCCGTACGTTGCCGTTGTAGGTCCGTACTTTGTCTCTCACCTTGCCGCCAAGAAGCTTGTACACGGGGACGCCTGCTGCTTTCCCCGCAATGTCCCAGAGCGCCATCTCTATGGAGCTAACTCCGGCGCCCCAGGGCTTGAATCCACCCATTCTCCGAATCTTCTGCATCACGCGTTCAACGTCTGTGGGGTCCATGCCCACGATGAACTGCTTGTAGTACAAAAAGTGCCATTTCAGGTCACTCTTGGCAGGTTCGGCTTGTCCGATTCCTTCGATGCCTTCATCGGTCAGGATCCTGATTACCGGGTTCTGTCCGATGATGGCGCATTTGAGGTCGGTGATCTTCATCGATGCTCTTTCTAGGGACTTTAGTAGTCCTGGAATAGTCCTAAATTTTGGGTAAGCCCTGAAAAGCAGTTGCGGCCGACATAAAAATGTCGACCGCAACAAAGGTTATCAACTTAATGACGTTCACTACGCGAGTAGCGGAGCGCCGGTCAACCGAAGATTACGGAAGGTCCACGTCCAGACCCAGTTCTGATGCAGCGGCTCCGAACCACTCGATCACTTCACGGTGGTACGGAATACCCTCAACCTTACGTTTTTTGGTTTCCTCGAACTCGGACAGGCCGGGATAAAAGACCCGTTCCTGTCCGGGAGCCGGTGGCGTGTTGGCAAGCCCCTCGAGGAAGCTGTCCATATCGTCCTTGAACTTTTCGGTGTCCATGAACGCGTCGATCTTCCATGCCTGGAAGTAGTGCGCAGTCTTCTGGTGAATGAAGCCCGGACCAGCACCTGAGAGTTGCCCGGTCATGATGTCCACGACCGCAGCGAATGCATACCCCTTGTGTGATCCGTTCTCACGCGTCCCTCCAAAGGGAAGCATGAAGTACTCGTCCGGTATGCCGTCGGTCTCCTGGTCTATTACCGCGCCGTCGGGTCCTGCGACCCAGTTCGGGATCAGTCCTGCGCCGACACGCCGGGCAAGTCGAATTTTGTTGCCGGCTACCTGAGTCGTTGCGACATCAAACAGGAACGGCGGCATCTTACGTGCCGGAGCTGCATAAGCGATTGGGTTCGTGCCGAATCGAGGTTCCGCGCCAAATGTCGGGACCGCCTGCACTCCACCACTACCGGTCATCGCCATACCGATCATGTCGTTCTGTGCGGCCATGGCGGCGTGATAGCCCGCTCCTGCCAGGTGGCCGGAGTTCGTCACCGCCACAGCACCCTGTCCGTGCTTCTCAGCCTTGTCCATCGCCAACTGCATCGCCATCGGGCCGACCTGTGCGCCAAGGCCGCGGTCGGCGTCCCACGTCGCCGTGGAATCCGACTCACGTAAAGTCTTGATGTTCGGCGTCGGATTAAGCGCACCGCTCTTGTATCCGGCAACGTACGACCGAAGCATGTTAGACACGCCGTGTGTCTCAACTCCCCTGAGGTCGTTCATGATCAACACATCGGTCGATACACACGCATCCTCTTCCGTGAGACCCATTTTGAGGAAAATAGCGTTGGTCGCTGCCCTGATTTTATCTTCTGCAACGTATACGCGATCGGCGTCCGGAACCTTGAAGCGTTCGAGCATATTTGTCCCCGGTCGATGGTCTTAGTTATGTGTTTACTGTCGATACGAGTGTCGTAGCAAGATGTTATCCGTTTAGGTGACCCGTGTGGCCCCGGCTCTGCCACTCATCGGTATGACGACGGCCAGCAACGTTCCCACAGCGGCGACTATGGCCACGAATATCACGACGGCATCAAAATCCCAGTGCGTGTTCAACAGGCCCGCAACAACAGGAGCGATAGCCCCGATCAGCGCACCACCCGCAAAGAGCACCGCAACGGAGGTACCTTCAGAGCCTTTTTCGGTTGAGTCCATAGCCGCAGCCACAATCACCGGCATGATCGAGAACAAGAACACGCCAAGAGCGATCATCGTGACGGACAGAGTCCACCCCTCATCGGCCCACAGCATCGCCAGTACAAGCAGGCTTATCGCCGCAAATGAGAAAGTAATAACGGGACGACGGCCCAGCCGGTCGGACAGGATTCCAAGCACGGGCGTCGAAGCAATCCCGGCGAGGGTTAGTAGAGAAACGTGTATCCCTATGGTGATGTCGTTGTAGTCCAGCTCGTCAGCCATGTAGATGACCAGGAATAGCTGAATCGAGTTGTGTGCAGCTCCTCTGACGGCGTGTAGCAAAGCCATCGCCAGTACAGCCGGATTTCGAAGAAGATTCCGCGTTGCGCTCGCATAGGAACGCAGGGACACACTTTCTCCGCTGGGTGCGGCACGTCCTTTGAACTGGGTAACCACGATGATGACGGTCAGCACTGCCGGTAGTACAAGAAGGAGTGACAGTGGCCGCCAGCCTATGCCTCCCCACTCGATGCCCATATAACTTATCCCGCCAAGCAACAATCCAATGGTTGCCGGTGCGACGGTGTTACCGACCTGAGCGCCCGTCGAGTGAGCTGCCATGGCGAATCCACGGCGTTCGGGATACCGAATCGCTAGCTCAGAGAAGGCCGGGGCGTGCCACAGCGATGTGCCCGTTCCCAGGATCATCAGCGCAAGTACGGTGAGCCAGTACCAGGATGACATCCCGATCAACAGGTAACCGATTGCTACGAACGACATACTGATGGCAAGCAGCATCGGAACGCGATGCCTGAACATGTCGGTCAGAATTCCGGCCGGTACGTTCGTAAGCCCCATAGAGGCATCACGGGCTGCGAACATGCCTCCGATCGCCACATCGGAAAGCGCGAGGGACGCCTTTATCTCCGGCACAAGGATCAGGATCGCACCTTGCCCAAAGTGCTTTATACCGTGCCCGGCGGAGATCCCGTACATGAGACGGGAACTCTCACGGGGTTGCGACTCCTCAGACGATTGATGATTTGATTCCACCGTCTCTGCGACGTCGGTCGTATCAGAGCTGGCCATGTTTCCCCGATTCGTTGTTGTTGATGATGAGGATCAAGGTCTATTGATCTATGAGCCTGGGCGTTAAGCGCTTGGCTTAACTCCCGTGAAGTGCGGCATGACTTCGCTGCCGAACTGTTCAAGCTGTTCAAGAATCACCGACTGAGGCGTGCCGATGACGCTACTGGCATTGACGAACTCAAGGCCGGGGTAAAGGGACTGAAGAGCCTCCAGTTTCTCGATGATTAACTCCGGAGGGCCGCACAGCCATTGCCCAGATTCCACTGCCTGTTCAATGGTCGGCAACCCGGCAGTAGGCGCACGTTTTGGGTCGCCCAGTGCATCGACTCCGTCCTCCCCCAGCATCCGTGTCAGGGTCAGAGGCCCGAACATCTTCATGTTCTCCTGGAAGTAGCTACTCGCCTCCGCCATCGCTTTCTTTTCGGTCTCGGCGATGTGTACCGATACACCGACAATCATGTCGGTTCCCAGCTCGGTGTCTCGTCCGTCACGCGCCAGCGCATCGCGCCAGGCTTCTACTACGGGGCTAGGAGCACCACCCGAAGCGGCACCGCCGCCCACGAGGCCTTTTATGCCGTGCTTCACCATAAGGTCCAACCCGCGTACGGATCCACTCTGGATCGGTTGATAGGACTCCACAGGCAGGTTTAACGGTCGAGGCACCAGCGTGAGTTCTTCAAGCTCGTACCCCCGGTAATTCACCTTTGGCGGGAGGTCGTAGTGCTTGCCGTGGTGCGAAAACGACTCCTGATTGAACGCCTTGAATATGACTTCAATCTGTTCCTCAAACAGCTCCCGGTTGGCGTCGTTGTCCAATAATGGAGCGCCGAAAGACTCCACCTCACGGGCGTGATATCCACGTCCTACTCCGAAGATCACCCGCCCACCGGTGAGGACATCCGCCATCGCGTAATCCTCGGCGAGCCGTATCGGATGCCACATGGTCGCCACGTTGAACCCGCACCCAAATCGGATGTTCTCCGTCTTGCCAGCGAGATACGTCGCCAACATCAGAATGTTCGGGATGGCCTCGTAACCTTCATGCTGGAAATGATGTTCGGCCATCCAGAAGGTGTCAAACCCCGTGCGATCAACCAGCCTGGCAATGGCCTCGGCTTTGTCATAGGCAGTGACCAGTTTTTCGTTCGTCATCCGCCGATCATTAGCCGCCGTCGCCGCAAAGCCGATGTCATCAAAATCAACATGCCCCGCGTAGAGGGTCCCGAACTTCTTGATCATGCGTTGCAACTCTCCTCAATGGCGCACACGAGCCAGGCCGTTGGACGTCGACGGCCAGCTGCCGGGCGATATTAACCGCAAGACGCCGCTTCTGCGACGCCATCCCAGTCAACTCGCGGTATCCAGGGTGGCAACGACGATGGACATAGACGGCATAACGACGCGTGCCACGCCGTCTTCTAGCGCGACTTCACAGGTCTGTGGAGACACCGTGTCCGGGGTGTCCCAGTCGTTAAACGCCTTAGGATCGTCGCCGGTCATGAGCCAACCCTGCCCTACTCCGGTGACCGAACGTCCGTTGATGCGCACAGTCGCCGTGATCGAGTTTTCCGTATCGCGATTGATCGCGAATACCGTGGTTCGGCCATCTGTGTGGTCAAACGAGGCAGAAATGTCCAACGCCGGAACTTCTCCACGGTCGCCAGCCTGATATGTGGGACCGTCCACGACCGGCGTCAACGAATCTCCTGACGCCAGTTCCGCGTACTTGACTATGGGGTGGTATATGGACTGGATAAGGACCCCAATTTTATTGGTCAATACAGGGGCAATCACGTTCACTATCTGCGCAAGGCAAGCCATTTTGACCACGTCTGAGTTGCGGATGAAAGAATTCAGGTATTGCGCCACAACCAGGGCGTCTTCCAGGTTGTAGACCTCTTCGATCAGGTGTGGTGCCTGTGCCCATCCGCCCTTCTGGTCGACTCCACCACGGACCTTATACCAGACGTTCCACTCATCAAAAGACAGGTACACATGTTTGGACGATTTTTTCACCGCACGTACGTATCCCAGCAGGGACCGGTAGTCCTCGATGATCCGATCGATCTCGATGCCTTCGGCCAAGAACCACGGGGTGTCGTCGTCCTCATTCCGGGAGTACCGGTGTGCAGATATGTAATCGACGTGATCCCACGTGTACTCAAGGGCGACTCGATCCCACTCCATGTACTCCGGCATGTGGATTCCGGATGAACCGGCGATGATGGTTTCGATTGTCGGATCAACGCCCTTCATCAATTTACCAGCCTGCTCGGCACGAAGCGCGTACTCCTGCGCCGGTACGTGCCCGGCCTGCCACGGCCCATCCATCTCGTTACCTAGACACCAGATCCGCACATCATGGGGATCGGCGTGGCCGTTAGTGCGTCGAAGGTCCGACCAGTAGGTTCCAGACGAATGGTTGCAGTACTCGACCATCTCAGCGGCGGATTTAGCCGTCCCGGTTCCAAGATTGACCGCCATCATCGGATTCGTACCCACGGCCTCACACCAGTCCATGAACTCGTCCGTGCCGAATCTGTTTGATTCAGCTGTCTGCCACGCAAAGTCAGCGCGCACTGGGCGTTGATCTACCGGTCCGATGCCGTCTTTCCACTCGTAATTACTGACGAAATTCCCGCCGGGGTAACGGACGTAAGGCATACGCATCGGTCGCATGGCGTCCAGCACATCACGCCTGAACCCGCGCTCGTCGGACAGCGGGTTTCCCGGATCGTAAACGCCTTCGTAAATTGCGCGACCCAGGTGCTCAAGAAATCCGCTGAAGATGCGGCGGTCTATCTTCCCGGTGGTACGGTCTGGATCGAGGGTAATCGTGGCGTTGGGCATGTCCGTCCTTGTGTTGTTCCATTGCCTGATGGCTTTCTCGTCGTGCAACCCGGATGTTTCAGGAACATCTTGGCGATATTGGGGGCCTGATGGGGCTAGACTCGGGCCGTTCATGGCGCAGGTCAACCCTGACAGGACCTTCCGGGGAACGGATGGTTACCGAATGGAGAACGTTAAGTTGAAAATTCTCATCACTGGAATCGGCGGAACCGTCGGGAGCGTCATCGCTGATGCGTTAAGCGAGCATCATGAAGTCACCGGCATCGATATCAAGCCCGTGAACCGTGAAGGCGTGTCGGTGGCCGATCTGACGGATATCGACGCCATAACTCCCCTGTTTGAAGGAGTGGATGCGGTGATCCATCTGGCTGCAGAGCCACGGCACACACCTGACATCGGATGGGACCTGTTGCTCCCCACCAACGTCGTCGCCACGGCCAACGTCTACGACGCTGCACATGCGTCGGGAGTTCGTCGGTTCGTCTTCGCAAGCTCCATGCACGTAGTCGGGAACTACGAATCGGAAGAACCCTGGGCGTCGGTCGCGGCCGGACGATACGACGGACTGAATCCTGAGACGGTCCCCCTTGTTGGCACCGACGTAGCGCCGCGCCCGGACGGCCGGTACGCCGCGACAAAGGCGCTCGGTGAGTCGTTGGGCCGCTACTACTCGGATTGCGAAGGCATGGAAGTCGTCTGTGTGAGGTTGGGGACTATCGCTTCCAGTAACTCTATCGGTTCCGATCCACGCGGCTACGTGAGCTGGTTTAGCCACAGGGATCTGGCCGGGTTTTTCTCTGCCTGCGTCGAAGCGCTCGGAATTAAGTTCAAAATCGTCTACGGCGCATCATCTAATACGTGGAAAATTTACGACACACCTGCCGGTTGGGAGGCGCTTGGCTTTACGCCATCTGACAACGCCGAGGACCACCGACCAACTGGCTAAGCAAGCCGCTCATCACTCGACAATTCTGAAGGACCGGAACGCCGTCATGATGTCGGCCTCTATCTCCTCGTACCTGGAGGCAAAGGCCCCGTAGCTTGCGCCGAAACCCAGGTCGTCGCCGTGGAAATAAGAGAGATGCGCCCACTGCACGTCGCCATCAGCCTCGCTGAATCGGATCAGATGCGCCTCAAGCCCTGAATCTGTTGTAAACGACTCGTTGGATAGAACTTGATAAGTTCCAGACTCATCAAGTTCTATTTCGAAACGTCGAGCATACGTGTCTACATCTGGACTCTTACCTGACAACTCACCTTCAAACGCCGTCTCAACGTCCAAATATTCCTCGACGATGAACAACGCAGCACCCCCGCCACCGCTGTATGACTCGCCGGTTAGATACGTTCTCGGTGCGGACTTCAGGTTGGCTGGCACGTCCATGGACAGCGGGTTTATCGTGCTCAAATACTGTTGAGTTTCGGCCGTTGCGATTTCCTCTACGCCCGGAGGGATGTGGATAACGATAGCTCGGCCGAACTCGAAGTAACGGGCCTCCACCGTTTGTGGAAGAGGCCTCTCCGATATCGCCAGCAATCCGCCGAAGTTAGACGACGGGGCTGTGCCTTCCAGTGTCATTTTGCGAACGAGATGATCGTCCACGCCTGCAAAAATTTCGACAACTTTTCCTGCGTCCGAGCCGGAAATCGTTCCTGTTACGTGAAACACCGTTTCGCCATCTAACTCAGCCTCAACGACGGTCGCCGTGGAAGCGTCGATCTGGGATACGACGTCGGCATCAACGGTGAGACTAGCCGGCGGATCAACGACCTCGCTGACTCTCCACTCGCCGCTATTCGGGTCCCGTCGGTATTTTTTCCCGTCCACGATCCGGTTTTCTGCGCTCGTCGAGCCAGAAATCGAACCTGTACTGGCGTCACTGACGGTGACGATTATGTTGGCGCCTGGACCTGATCGTGCAGCGTTTACGGTGGTCGTAAGTGACTGTTCGCCATCGTCCGTGATATCCACAACATTCAATTGCGCTTGAACCTGCCAGCTTCTAGCCGCAGCCATCGCCGCCGCAATCGCAGGAAGCACTACGTCAGGATCTGTCGAAACGCCAGCCGGGGTTGCAGCTAAGGTGGCCGTCTGGCTCGGACTATTCGTAGCTCCAACGGCCGAAGATCCTACGTCCTCATCTCCGCCGCAAGCAGCGGTTAACAGCACTATAGAAGCAAATATTACGAAGACGACTATGGCGGGGTGAGCTTTCAATCCTGTGCCTTACCTGTGATCTTGTGCCCGATGTTCACACGGGGGTCATTTCTTGCGAAGCGTTTCATTCTCGCGATCCCCCTCAAGTGTGTCTCGTTAGACGAGGAGATTGCGTGGCATATCACATCAAACATACGTCAGTACTCACTCAACGGACTGCGAGAATCCCCGATTCGTCACGAACCGGAAAGGTTTACGGTTATTGGCGGGTACTGCAGTCCCGCCTCTGAATTGGCGGCAGGAATGCGCGACCGTCGTCGGGTCCGAAGGATAGGCGAACTCCGGAGGAACGAATGAATCGGGAAGTAATCAGCGCGTTTATCGTCCCGATTAAATACGTCTGGCACAAGAGTTCGGCAGTGAGATGAAGATGGCCGATACCGAGCCCGTAGAGTTGGAGCTCACTGGCGACGGGTTTACCTTTATTGCGCCCATTACCGGAGCCATCTCAGGAAACTTTGGGCTTTACCTGGACGCCTCCACCGCTAGCGCTCTTTCCGCAGGCATGAGTGCACGCTGGGTCGGCGAATATGAGGACGAACTCCAGAAGACTTTGGTGCGCGTCGTCAAGGCAATGGCTGATGCGTCAAAAATTCTGCTCGCCAAGCTAGATATGAAATACGTGATCAGCGAAATATCATGAATGGAAGGTAAGAATCAGGAATACCCCGGCCCACTGGTGAATGCGCAGAACAACCAGTCTCTTACCTCGAGACGCAGAATGGCACCATCTCAGTAATCCTGAGTGTTATTGATGGTGCCATTCTGGATGAGCTAGGCCAACCACGCCGCATGAGAACGTGCGGCGTGGTTGGCCTAGCTCGATTTTGTACCCGGCGATGTTCCAGAGGTGGTCCGGGCCAAACGATTTGAGTTGGTCGACGATGACGGTCACACACGAGCGGTTATTGGACGAGTAGCGATGTCGTGCTGGCCGTATGCACTGTGCCATCTGGCTTGCGCCAAACGGAACGCCGTCCGTAGCCTCCTTTGAGGACCACGGTAGACGTTCCTGGATTGCTGCCTGAACCACGCTCCAGTTAGCTGACCGGTACCAGATCAATCTTCGGAACTTCGGCGATTATGCCCCGTTCCGCGGCCATACCGAACAGCTTCTCAAGTGCTGCACGCCCCTCGTCACCCATGTCCACGGTGTCCTGGTTTACGTACATCCGTACAAACTTGCGGGCGTCTTCCTTCTCGATCCCACGTCCGTATTGCATTGCGTAGTCCAGCGCCTCATCCTCGTTCGTCCGGGCGTACACGATGGCGTCGTGCATAGCCTTCGCAATGACCCCCTGCTCTTCGTTGTCCATCCGACGGTGCACACAGTCCAGCCCCAGCGGGATCGGGAGGTTGGTCGACGTGAACCATTCCTCACCCAGGTCCATCACCTTGTGATAACCCTGCTGTTCGTAAAGGATCTGGCCCTCGTGCAGGAGTATTCCGGCGTCCACGCTCCCGTCGTCAACTGCGCCGCCTACCGCGTCAAAGTCCAGGAACACGGGCGTGTACGGAACGTCGACGAATATCTGTAGCAGCAGGTAAGAGGTCGTGAACTCCCCTGGGATGCCGATCTTCTTACCGGCAAGGTCCGCGGGCATCATCGCAGATCGGGACACGATCACGGGCCCGTAGTTACGGCCGATAGACGCCCCGCAAGCCATGATTCGGTACTTGTCCGCAACCTGCGGGTACTGGGCGGCCGAAATCGCCGTTACATCCAGGTCGCCGGTAACGGCGCGGATGTTTAACGACTCGATGTCCTCCATGACTTGCTGGATCTCACGGCCGGGCAACGTGATCTGCTTATGCGCCAGGGCGTAAAACATGAATGCATCGTCTGCATCCGGGCTGTGTCCGATCGACAGTGGTCTGTTTTCCGTCATTTGAATATGTTCCTTGGTGTTCGTTCTGTCAGGGACTAGCGGTGTTGTGGGTGTGCGATTTAAGAGCGCACCGGGTAAATCGATCCGGCCCCGGGTTAGTCCCCGGCCACGATCGTCAACGGGTCGGAGTTGGCCGCGTCCGACGAGTGATCGTCAAAAATCTCGAGGACGTCATACTCGGTGGTCCGCTGGACTGGTGCAAACCCGGCATCAGATATCACGTTCTTGACCTCGTTCACCGTGGTTCGGTTGTAGAAACCGGCGGCCTGCATCACGTTCTCGTCGAACAGCGTCCCGCCAAAGTCGTCGGCACCAAAGTGCAACGCAACCTGGCCAGTCTTGCGGCCTTCCGAGAACCACGACGCCTGGATGTGTTGCACGTTGTCCAGGAAGATCCGGGACAGTGCGATCGCCCTCAGGTATTCGTTAGGTCCAGATTCCTGCTTCACCTTCTGCGCGAGGCCGGTGTTGTCCCGCTTGTAGCTCCACGGGATGAAGGCCGTGAACCCGGGCTGTCCGATGGCGTCCGCCTTGTCCTGAACGTCACGGATGTGTCCGAGGCTCTCAACTATCTCTTCAGGAGTTTCGATGTGTCCGTACATCATCGTGGCGGTCGTTCGCAGGCCGATGGCGTGTGCTTCTTCATGTACGCGAGTCCAGTCATCGACCGTGCCCTTGGGCCTGAAGCGACTGATCTCCGCCTTCACCCGGTTGGACAGGATCTCGGATCCTCCCCCCGGCAATGAGCGGTACCCGGCGTCCTTGAGCGCTTGCAGCACCTCCCGGATCGACTTCCCTGACACGTCCGTCATCTTCATGATCTCGGGCGCTGAGAAGAAGTGCGGCGTCACCTCTGGGTAGAGGCGAACGGTTTCACTGACCATCTCGACGTAGTAATCAAGCGGGAGCGCGCTGTTGAGGCCGCCCTGCATGAGTACGGTTGTGACGCCTTTTGAAGTAGCGACGCCGATCTGGTCCATCATCTGCGCCACCGTGAAGGTGTATGCATCCTCATGCTCGGGGTCTGCCCGGTAGAACGCGCAGAATGTGCAGTAGGCGTCGCACACGTTCGTGTAGTTCAGGTTGGTGTCGACCACGAAGGTGACTCGACGCTCCTCGTTGTGTCGGTAGCGCAGTTGCTGGGCCATCGGAGCCAGGTCGAGTAACTCCGCCTCTGTAAGAAGGAAGAGCGCCTCTTCCTGGTCGATTCGCTCGCCGGTATTAACTTTCCGGCGGATTGTCGATAGCACTGTGTTCCTCGATTTCCGTTCGTTAATGGGTGCGTTTAAACAGATGGAGCCGCGGGTCGCCACTCCGGCAGTCGGTGGTAGTAGGTTCGGAAGAGATTCAACGCTTCGCGCTCCCTGTCACCCATCCGGTAGATGAACTGGTCCACGTAGGACACGGCCTCTTCCGGGGCCATCTGTGCGGTAGGCCATCCTTCTGAGGTGATCTCTTCGATCTCTGCCAACCCTCGATCAAGGCTCTCTCCAATGGCGGCTTCGAGTTCAGCTAGAGCAACCGGATCGGTGTCAGCGCGCGCAAGCCAGTGGGCGTAAACAAAGGGCAGGCCCGTCATCTCGTTCCAGACCTCTCCAAGGTCGTGAACGAACGGGTAGTCTTCGATACCACTGCGGTTACGCAAAGCCTCGTCGCCGATCAACAGGATGGCGTCGTGCGGTTCTTCCCGTGTGACCAGTGAGTCCAACTCCGCCATCCAGTGTTCTCGGAACAACACGCGAAGTAACTGCACAGTGGTCGCCGTCTGCTCGGTCACGGCGACCCGAGCACCTTCCATCTCTTCCGGCATGCGTTTGCTGAACAGGAGGATGCTCACGGACGCCTGCTTGGTGGCGACACAGTAGTCGCCAACCGGCGTCAATGAATCTCCCATCCGGAACCACTCGGCAACAGGAAGTGGACCGGCGTCCAGGTCGCCCCGCTCCACAGCCAGTGCCATTTCACGCGGCACGTAGTCAGTTAGCTCGGCGGTGTCCGCAGACATGCGCTTGTAGAAAACGGCGGAGTTCAGGTACGGCATCAAGCCGACCCTTAATTTCCCGGAGTCAGGATTGTTCGGCATCAGGCGTACACCTTCAACTCGTTGTAAAGGGCGTCACGTTCTACCGGCACCCGGCCTGTGGATGCGATCAGTCGGGCCATGCGATCTCGTGCCAGCCCGGCCGGAGAGTCAGCCTGTGCGGCGTGTGCGATGCGTTCTTTGCCGATCGTTCCATCCATATCGTCTGCGCCAAAATGCAAAGCCAGCGCAGCCGTCGCCTCGCCGAGCATCACCCAGTAGCTCTTGATGTGCGGGATGTTGTCCAGCATCAGCCGGGCCACTGCGATCATCTTGAGATCGTCCATAGGCGGCGTGTGTCGTGGGACGAGCATGGTGCTGCCGATCTGGTATTCGAGCGGGATGAATGCCAGGAATCCGTCCGTGTCGTCTTGTATCTCCCTGAGCTGAACCAGGTGGTCTACCCGCTCTTCCATCGTCTCGATGTGGCCATACAGAAGCGTTCCGTTGGACTTGATGCCCATGGCATGCGCCGTGCGGTGGATCTGTGCCCACCGGGCGGCGTTTGCCTTCCCCGGCAGCAACTCCCGATGCACTCGATCCGAGAACACCTCGGCTCCGCCACCCGGCATCGAGCGCAGCCCGGCTTCTTTCAAACGCGCGAGCGACTCTTCAGGTTCTATCTTCCAACGCCTGTGAAAGTAGTCGATCTCGGACGCCGTGAAGCCCTTGATGTTTACCGTAGGGAACTTGGCGTGGATGTCCTTCACAAGCTGTTCGTAATGCTCGAACGGCCAGTCCGGGTGGTGTCCGCCAACGATGTGAACTTCGCCCATCTCGGGGTCGATCGAGTCCAGAATTTCTTCGGTGCTGAGTTCGTAAGCATCGGCATCGCCGGGCTTTTTTGCGAAGTCGCAAAATGAGCAGCTCAGTACACAAATGTTGGTCGGGTTGATGTGGCGGTTCAGAACAAAGTAAACCTTGTTTCCTGATACCTGGCGTTTCTTGTAGTCGCCCATCTTCCCGAGGGCCGGAAAGTCGTCACTGTGGAGCATCGTGACACCGTCATCAAAGCTCAACCGAGCGCCGGCTTGCACCTTCTCCCAGATCGGTGCAAGTTCTCTGTCTATGAACTGGATGCCGTTAGCTTCCAGTGTCTGAAGCGTCACTTTGACCTACTCTCATTTCGCCTTGTTAGGCGTGCTGTATTTTTCTGAATCAACTGAAGTACTCGCCCCACCTTCGGTCCACCTTTTGGACCACGTCCGGGTCCATGACAAGTGGTCTGGGGTAGGACGTCTTGAGGGATGCGTCTATCCCCATAGTTCCTGAGTAAACGGGGATCGGCCCGCGCAGTTCGGCTCCCGTGAAGACGATGTCCTGTGCAGGGTCGAACCGGGTGAAGATGCCCCAGAGGAGCGAGGTGTCGTCGTCAATATCGATGTCCGGCGACACGACGGCGATCATCTTGACCTTGGATAGCAGCAGCGACCCCACAAGCGCTTCAAGAGCGCGTCGTGGCTCGTTTTCTACTTGCACCACAAGCAGGGTCTGTTCGATGAATCGTGATCGAATCACGCCCGGCGCTATCGCAGACAGGTCTCCCGGAAGCAGCACCGCCGTGTCAGACGCAGCGCCCCGGCCGGTGGCGTCGATGATCAACTTCCCGCCGCCTGTCTGATGGTTTGCGGTCCCGGGTGCTCCGCCCGTGAAGTCCAGCGAGTCGACCGGCGCACGGGCGATCACCTGAATGTCCTGCTGCACGTCGAAGTTACGTCGGATCGCCTGGACTACCTTCACGAAGTTGCGAACGTTCACGTCTGGATCGACCAAAATGACGACTTTGCTCAGGGCAAGCTGCCCCGTCCCAAGTAAGCCGAGCGCAGTCTTGATCGGCTCCCGCTCGTAACGAGTCTCGACAGAGACGACCAGCAAGTTGTGAAAACCTGCCTCAAAGTAAGCCCACAGGTCGGTCAACTCCGGGTGGATCAACTTCGCCATCGGCTTCAACACTTCCTGAGTAGCGTCGCCGATGAACTTGTCTTCCTGCGGGGGCATTCCGACTACCGTCGCCGGGTATACCGGGTTCCGTCTGCGCGTAATCGCCTTGACCTGAAAGATCGGGAACTCGGCGGCCTCTGAGTAGTGGCCAAAATGGTCGCCAAACGGTCCCTCTACTCGACGTACGTTCGGCGGAACGATGCCTTCAAGCACGAACTCGGCCTGCGCTGGGACCTGCATGTTCAGCGTTGCGGCGTCGGTCATCGGGGTTCTGCCGTTGCGAAGGAACCCGGCGAACGCCGCTTCGTCGAAACCCTCGGGAAGCGCAGCCACAGTCGCCAACCACAGTGCGGGGTCGCCACCGATGGCCACGGCCATCTCGAGCGGCCTGCCCTGTCGCTCAGCCTGCCAGTGATGTACACCGCCCCCACGTTGGATCTGGATGTGCATGCCGGTGGTCTGGCCGTCGTAGACCTGCATCCGGTACATGCCTATGTTGCGGATACCCGTCTCCTGGTCGACCGTGTGCACCAGCGGGAGCGTCACAAATCGGCCGCCATCGCCGGGCCAGCACTTGAGAATTGGCAATTTCCCAAGGTCCGGGTTTGAATCCACTATCTCCTGAACGGGCGCCTTGCGTGACTTGCCGGGGCGGAAGTTCATGAAGCGCTTCGCCATGCGCCGGTTACGCCATATGGCTTTGAAAGACGGCGGATTCATGTCCTGCATGAAGTGCAGAAGTCGTTCGCCCAACTCCTCAGGTTCCCCGCCAATAGCCATCGCCACACGCCTACGTGAGGCCAGCACGTTGATGGCGACCGGATAGTCCGATCCTTCAACGTTCTCAAACAGCAAGGCCGGTCCGCCTTCTAGCACGGAACGGGTCGCAATCTCGGTTATCTCAAGTTCAGGGCTTACGGGCACGGAAATTCGGTGAAGTTCGCCGTTCTGCTCCAGATATGCCAGGAAAGACTGCAGATCGGTAAATGCCATGTTTAGTCCTCGACCCCTTGCCAGCGCTGTAAAATGCTGGACTCAACGCCCAGCGTGTGGAGGACGCGTCCAGCGATCATGTCCACAAGATCCTGGACGCTCTCCGGGTGATGGTAGAAGCCGGGCATGGCGGGCATCACTATGGCGCCTGCCTCTGTGACGGCGATCATGTTACGAAGCTGTATGAGACCCAGCGGCGTCTCACGTGGCACAAGAATCAGCCTGCGTCGTTCTTTTAGCGCTACGTCGGCCGCACGTTCAAGCAGGTTGGATGACACTCCCGTGGCGATCCGCGCCAGCGAACCCATTGAGCACGGCAATACAGCCATACCGGCGACGTCGTACGAGCCACTTGCGATAGTTGCCGCCACGTCCTTGTTATCGAACAACTCGATCGAACCCGGGCCAGAGTCCAGATCAAAGCTCTCCATGAGGGTCGCGGTGTCGGACGCCGGTTCGCCTGATAGGGAGATACCCATCTCGACGTCGAACACGCGACGCCCGGCATCTGTCACGACGATCTTGGCGTCATGTCCAGCCTCTACCAGTCCCTGTATAACCCGACGCGTATACGGTGCGCCGCTGCCGCCTGAGATTCCTACAACAAAGTTCGCCATCAGTTCACCAACGTTCCGGCGATGACGAATCCAGCGAACACCACGGCGATGATGCCGTTCATGGTGAAGAAGGCGGCGCCCAGCTTTGAAAGGTCGGTCGGCGATAGCAGACGCTGCTCGTAGGTCAGCAATGCGGCCGCAGCGCCGACGCCGACGAAGTAGAGCGTATGAGCGTCCCACATCAACCCGGCAACCACGAGGAACACAACCGTCACGAGATGAAACGAACGGGATATCCAGAGTGCTGTCTTGATCCCGAATCGGGACGGAATCGAATTGAGACCCTGCGCACGGTCAACCTCCATGTCAGCCGTGGCGTAGAGGATGTCAAACCCTGCTACCCAGAACATTGCGCCTATGCCCAAACATGTCACGGCCCAGGTGAGCTCGCCGGTCATGGCGACCCACGTAGCGGGCGGGATCATGATGTAGACGGCCCCTAACGCCAGATGCGCCAGCCAGGTGAATCGCTTGGTGTACGGGTACAACACCAGGACGGCAATCACGATGGGACTCAGATACCAGGCAAGTCGATCAAGCTGCGACACGGCCAGCAGGAACGCCGCCAACGCAACGCCCATATAGACCCAGACCTGACGTGAAGAGATCAGTCCGGCCGGAATAGCGCGGGTTGCAGTCCGAGGGTTACGTGCATCAATCTCGGCGTCGATGACCCTGTTTGCGCCCATCCCGAATGTTCGTGCGCCGACCATTGCGATGGCCAGCCAGAGCAGCGGCTGCCAATCCGGTAGCCCGTCCGCGACCAGAAATCCCGTGGCCGCAGCAAACGGAAGTGCGAATACCGAGTGCTCGAACTTGATCGCCTCGGAGAAGAGCATGATCCGACCCCAGGCCGAAATCGCCGCCTGCGGTGTGGCGCTAGCCATTGTTAACCTCCCTCTCTACGTCCGTCGCTGTCGGCACTTCAAGTCCGCCCACCAGGATCGTCCGGAGAACCGGAAGCGCCTCGCCGGGGGTCGGCGTTCCGAGATACACCCAGTTCACGATGATTTCGTTAACGGCACCCAGCCAGGCCCGGGCGACGACTTCTGTATTTACCGGGGAGATTTCACCTGCTTCGACCGCCCGATCAAGCCCGTCCTGGATCACGGCGGCGAATTGCCCAAATATCTCGACCCGCTTTTTCTCAAACGCCGAGCCCATCGAGTAGCCCTGCACAAGAAGTACCTTTGCGAGTCGACGACGACGCCCGAGTCGGATCAGCACTTCGGATAGTGCTGCGTCTGCGCCGGCGAGAGGAGATTCACAGGCCGCCGCCGCCGCTTCTGCTCTGCGAGTAAGCCGACCGGCCAGGCGATCTATGACGGCGAAGAAAAGTTCTTCTTTACTTGGGAAATGGAAATAGAAGCCGCCCTTGGACAGTGATGTACGTCCGGCGATGTCGTCCACAAGGGTCTCGTGGTATCCGGTGTCGGCGAACGCGTCTTCGGCAGCTTCCAGGATGCGTTCACGGGTTGTTTCGCGCTGTATGGCCATCGGTTCTCGCAGGGCTTGTGACTACCGACCGACCAGTCAGTCGGTAGATGCCTCCAAAGTTTAGACTGCGCCCAGAACAAGGTCAATGGAAATAACATGAGGCGGACATGCCGCAGGCCGAGAGCTTACTCGGCACATCGATTCGACCTTCCATTCCGTGATGCCATCCCAAGCGAAGCCGAGCTACCTTCACCGACACGCGAGGGATGGCTGTGAGTGCAACGGTTGGGTTGGGAACAGCAGTCGCCGGTTCAGAATCAGCCTCGTTGCCGCCGCCTCATGTTTCTGACCTTCATCTGACTGACCAGTACAAACCAATCGGATCAAAACACCACAACCGACCTGAGTACCTCGCCACGCTCCATACGGCCAAACGCATCTTCTACCTCATCGACGGCGATGGTCTCCGATACGAAACGGTCCAGATCGAGTCGACCTTGCAGATACAGGTCTATAAACATCGGGAAGTCGCGCGTCGGCAGACAGTCGCCGTACCAGGAAGACTTGAGCGTCCCGCCGCGCCCGAACATATCTATAAGCGGCAGCTCTATCTTCATCTCCGGGTTGGGCACACCTACAAGCACCACCGTCCCCGCCAGATCACGTGCGTAAAAGGCCTGTTCGTACGTCTTCGGCGTACCCACGGCCTCGATCGCAACATCAACGCCGTTCCCGTCGGTCAACGCTTGAATCGCTTCAACCGGGTCGACGCTTGATGCGTTGATCGTGTGGTTGGCTCCGAACTCTTTGGCCCACGCCAATTTTCGGTCGTCTATATCCACGGCGATGATGGTGTGCGCTCCGCCAAGTTTCGAGCCTGCGATGGCCGCGTTGCCTACGCCACCACAACCGATGACCGCCACCGAGTCGCCGCGTTGGACGTTCCCAGTATTGAGGGCAGCGCCTAAGCCCGCCATGATGCCGCATCCGATCAATCCGGCAGCCTCCGGGCGCGCATCCGGGTTCACCTTCACCGCCTGCCCGGCGTCGATAAGCGTGTAGTCGGCAAAAGCGCCGATGCCAAGAGCAGGTGAAAGTGGCGAACCGTCGCTCAGGGTCATCGGCTGACGTGCGTTACGACTGTCGAAGCAGTACCAGGGCCGACCGCGCAGGCATGACCGGCAGGAA
>Ga0209403_10000588_pt1 | contig 53417 bp, 45 predicted proteins | sample ArcticOcean_MG_C_8_FD_187440 | JGI IMG/M metagenome (GOLD analysis project Ga0209403, IMG submission 187440) | Marine microbial communities from western Arctic Ocean - ArcticOcean_MG_CB11_86 (SPAdes) (version 2) | ecosystem: Environmental > Aquatic > Marine > Oceanic | place: Arctic Ocean... | reverse complement strand
CGAAGCGGAACCCGATGTGGCGCTGATCTTCGATTTTTGTCCAGGCCGCACGGGTGACGAATCGTCTTGCCCACGGATGCAGCGCGTACGTATCACAAAAGATGGCCCGGTACCGGAATAGTTTGGGCCAGAAATCCATCCCGCCTTGATCCCAGCGATCCGTCAACGAATCGAGAGGGTAGGATTAAAGCGGAAGATCAAGGAAGAGCCTGGGCCCTTACGGGCAATCACAAGCGCGGAAGCTCGCGGTACTATTGTTGAGCGTCCTCGCGAACTTGCAATAACAGCGCCCCGCCGGCGATGAACAGGACCAGGATCGACAGGATGCCGATGCGGTCGTTGTCCGTTGCCACGGCGATCCCCCCCATCAGCAGCGGGCCGATTACGGCGGCGGATTTTCCGAGCAGATTGTACAGGCCGAAGTATTCCGACGCCTTCTCCGGCGGTATCAGCCGGCTGTATATCGAACGGCTCAGCGATTGAATACCGCCTTGCACCAGTCCGACGGCAGCTGCCAGTACGTAAAATTCCCAAGCCTCCTTCATACTCGCTGCCCAAGCGGTGATCGCGATGTAACAGCCGATGGCGATTAGAATCGATCGGCGGGTGCCGATCCACTCGCCCATCCGGCCGAAGAGGATAGCTGCCGGGAAGGCAATGAATTGCGTCAGCAGGATCGCTTTGATCAGATCGGCATCGCCGACACCGATGTTCTTGCCATAGGGCACGGCCATGCGGATGATCGTGTCGACGCCATCGATGTACAGCCAGTATGCCAATAGAAAGATGAGCACCGGACGATTCTGTCGCAATTGCCGTATGGTCCCGACCACTTCACCGAAGGAACGACGGACGGCCTCGGCGATGCCAGTGTGCGGAACTGCCGTTTCGCGGACACATCGCCACAGCGGGATACAGAACACGATCCACCACAGCGCCGAGGTGATGATGCAGACACGTTGCGCCTCGATCTCGGTGAGGTGGAAGCTATCGTGTCTCAGTACCAGAAAGACGTGCGCTGCCAGCATCAGCCCGCCGCCGAGATACCCGAACGCGTAGCCCAGGGCCGACACCCGGTCACGGGCCGATGCCGGTGCAACGCTGACGATCAGTGAATCGTAAAACACATTGGCGCCGGAAAAGCCGATACCGGAGATGATGTACACGACAGCGGCGAGCTGCCAATGACCGTGGGCGATAAAGCTCAGGCCGATTGTCGCCGCAGCGCCGATGAATGCGAAGGTCAGCAGCAACCCTTTACGCCTGCCGCAGCGGTCGGCGACGGCGCCGAGGACCGGGGCGAGCACCGCAATGATTGCCGAGGTGATGGAACTGATCACGCCCCAGCGGAAGGTGCTGTCAGTTTTTCCAAGCTCAGCCGCCCAGATGCCGGTGAAGAGGATCGGCGCAAATACTACCATCACGCTGGCGGCATACGCTGAGTTGGCCCAGTCGTACATAGCCCAACTGAACACGGCCCGGCGGTCGAGGGTCTCAGTCGTGGTCGAAGATTCTTTAGACATGTTCGTTCTCGCCTGCTGTACCCCGGTGCGCTGTCAGACGGCACGCTATATTCCCTTGGGAATCGTCGCAATACAAGCGCGCAGTGAAATGAACCTTTTCCCACTGCTGTTTTGCGAGCTTAATACCCCCGTAACGGCGGCGGCATTCGTCCTTGCCGGTGTGTCCATCGGATCCTTTTCGGTCGCGCCAGGCGGCACCCGGAAGATTTGACCAAGATCAACGCTCTGGTGGCGTGGCGGGTGACACGCCGCGGGCTGTCGATGGTTCGCGACAGTTGTACAGGCACCTAACCTGCGCATATAGTATTGCACGGGCCTGTACACAGGCAAAACCCGTATCACTGGACAACCAACTCCAACGGAATCATGCGTCTTACCCTTATCATGTTCCTGGTCCTTGCCGCTGGAATCGCTGCCGCGCAGAAGCTGTCGATGGCCAAGGAATACAACTTTGGAAAGATCAGCGACAAGGAAAAGGTGGCGACAGACATCACCTTGCGCAACAGCGGGCGCAAGACGCTGAAAATTAAGTCGGTGAAACCGGGCTGCGGCTGCACCACGGGCGTGCTCGAGAAGGATGTGCTCGAGCCCGGCGAAACCACGGTACTCGCCATCACATTCGACCCGAAAGGAAAGATGACCACGGTGCGCAAGTCGATTACCTTCACCAGCAACGACGTCGTCAATCCGACCCAGGTCATGATCATCAAGGCCGATATCACGCCGAGCTGGGATTTTGTTCCGCGTCGGCTCACATTCACATTGACCGACGGTGTATACGATCTGGTCTCGAGTGAGGTCAAGGTGACCAATAGCGGTGACCACGTGTTGAAGATTTACGGGATCGGCGTGCGGGATAACAACATCACTATCGATGGCCCCAGTGAGTGCGAGTTGAAACCCGGCCAGGAACAGCTATACACGATCAGTGTCGATCCGGCGTACCAGCCGGAGAAATCGGTGACTCCGCGAGTGGTGTTCAAGACGGATTATAACCATCGCCGGACACACCGCCAGGTCCCCGTGCACCTCAAGGTGAAGACGACAGTGCCGGTCGCCCCTGAGCCGGTCGCCTCTGAGCCGGTCGATATTGACATAGAGGCGACAGCCCCATAACGGTGGCACCTGGGATCTGCCACTTGTCATCACTTGTCTGATCCGCCCGATTCCTAAAACCCGCAACCGCAGTACAGCTATGTCACCAGAACCCTTAGTCGACCAGCTCTATCGCCTTCGCCATTCCCTGGCGCACATCCTCGCCCAGGCAGTCCTGCAGATTCGCCCGCAGGCGCAGCTTGGGTTCGGGCCGCCGGTGGATACCGGATTTTACTACGATTTCGATTTCGGCGACGAACCGGTGACTGCCGATGATCTCAAGGACCTGACCAAGCGCATGCAGAAGATTATCAAGGAGAAGCAGCCGTTCGAGAACGGCACGAAAAGCCTCGACGAGGCTGTCGAACTGCTCGAAGCCGGCCGGCAGACGTACAAAGTCGAGTACGCCCGCGAGCTGGTCGACACCGGCAAGGCCGCCGACGGCCAGCTCGGATTCTACCAGAACGGCCCGTTTGTAGACATGTGCGAGGGGCCGCATCTCGAACACACCGGGCAAGTGCCCAAGGCCAGTTTCTCCCTCGACAATATCGCGGGAAGCTACTGGCGCGGTGACGAGAAGAACCCGATGCTTACGCGCATCTACGGCCTCTGCTTCGAGTCTCCCGATGCGCTGAAGGATTATAAGGCGCGCCGCGAACTGGCACGGCAGCGCGACCATCGCAAGCTCGGACGTGAACTGCACCTGTACACCATCGACGAGGAAGTCGGTGTCGGCCTGCCGCTATGGCTGCCGAAAGGAACGGTCATTCGCGACAGCCTCGAGCAGTGGGCCCGGGAAGAAGAGTTCAAGGCCGGGTACCAACGCGTCTCGACGCCGTGCATCACGCGCTCGCAACTTTTCTATCGCAGCGGTCATCTGCCGTACTTCGCGGAAGATATGTTCCCGCCCATGAAGCTCGACGATGGCGATGAGTATTACCTGCGGCCGATGAACTGCCCGCATCACCACAAGGTTTACGCCAGCGAAAGTCGCAGCTACCGTGACCTGCCGCTGCGCCTTGCCGAGTACGGCGACGACTTTCGCTACGAACGCCACGGTTCGCTCAGCGGCCTGCTGCGCGTGCGTGCCATGTGCATGAACGACGCGCATATCTATTGCGAGAACGACCAGGTCGAGGGAGAGTTCAACGCGGTCATGAACATGTACCGCATGTACTACTCGCACCTGCGTATCGGTGATTTTCGCGTGCGCCTGTCGCTGCACGACGAGAGCAAGGACAAATTCGTCGACAACGAGCCGGAATGGCAGCGCAGCGAAGTGATCGTCCGCGACATCCTCAAGAACAACAACATCGACTTCGACGAAGCGCCCGGAGAAGCTGCGTTCTACGGGCCGAAGATCGATATCCAGCTGGCCAATATCCTTGGCCGCGAGGAAACAGTGTCGACCTGCCAGCTCGACTTCGCCGTGGCCGAACGTTTCGACCTGACCTATGTCGATCGTGACGGCAGCGATCAGCGCCCGTACATCATCCACCGCGCCCCGCTGAGTACGCACGAGCGCATCGTGTCGTTCCTCATCGAGTCCTATGGTGCTGCCTTTCCGACATGGCTGGCGCCGCTGCAGGTACAGCTCATCCCGGTCGCCGACCATGTCCAGGAATACGCCGAAGAGATCAAGGACCTGCTGGTGCAGAATCTCATCCGCGCCGACATCGATGACAGCAATGATTCGTTTAACAAGAAGATCCGCAAGGCTGTGACGTCGAAGACGCCGAACATGTGGATCCTCGGCGGCAGGGAGCTCGAGGAACGCAGCATCACCTGGCGCCGATATGCCGTTCAGGAACAGGAAACCATGGCGCTCGACACCGCCGTCGACACCGTCAAGCGCATGAACGCCGAGCGGATCATGGACAACTTCGACGACGTCAGTTTGCCGGTCGGTTGACGAGCGGTTTTCACCACCAGGGCACGAAGGACGCGAAGCAGGCCGGACTGTAGCCAACGTATCGAACTTGCTGCTGCTCGTACTCAACGTTTTTCTACTCGCCCGATGTGTTCGAGAACAAATAGCCGGATACCCCGAAAGGAAACCAATAGTTTCCGTGTAGGCCGTGGTGCCGAAGTATTTGACAGTCACCGAACCGTACCTATATTCCCCGCTTGCCGACCCAGTTGTATGCACTCGTAGCTCAGTTGGTTAGAGCAGCTGACTCTTAATCAGCGGGTCCTCGGTTCGAGTCCGAGCGAGTGTACCAAAACAACCCCTTGATTTTCAAGGGGTTGTTCTTTTTATACGTCGGCAGGCAAGACAAGAACCGTTGGTGAAAAAACGCATGTCAGAAAATCAGCTTTCTCCGCGACCGCCATCCGCTGATGATTCTGGTGATCGTAAATTTCCAAGTTTGGGTTCTTTCCAACGACTCTCAGCACCGCCTCGGATGTTGTCCCGGCTGATATGGTTACGGCTGAGTTTGTCCCAGATTCGCTGGGGCCTGGCGCTTTTCTGCGGCTTTGGCGCAATAGCCATTTTCATTGGACTGGGATTTGTTCTGTTTGCCGGTCTCGCCCAGTTCGACGATGCTGAATCCTTTTGGGTGTCATCTGCCCTCGGAGGGTTGTTACTGCTTGTAGGCGTTTGCATTTGGAGTGTCGTCGCAGCCGTACTGATATCGAGGAGCCGGCAAGTTGCCAGTGTTTTCCGTTGGGGAGAGCCGGTGGAGGGGCGTATCACCCAAGTCATGGACCGAAGCATGGGGAAGTATCAGCCCTACCTTGACTCGCTGAAGCAAATGACCAGGTTTCAGAACGAGACTGGGTTCGCAGGCTCAGGCATGGTACAGTCGAGATTAAGCAATTCCCTGAAAAATTGGCCCGTAAAAATACTCGTTACCGACTTGCATGGGCAGGACCAAGAGTTGGATGCTCGCATGGATATGGGCTTCCGGTTAACCAACGCAGTGGAAGACTCGCGAGTAGCCCTATTGGTCAATCGCCGTCCAAACCCCACACGGTGCGTCGCCCTGGAACAATTTCCCTGGCTGAGCATCTCGGACTCCGGCGATCCGACGTCTGCCGTTTCACAATTTCCGCACGCACTACTCCGAGCGCTGCTGGTTGTTGTCCCAACGTATTGCGTGGCGGCATTCGGGGTGAGGTTCGAACTCGCCCAACCTTTTGGTGGAGAAGATGGCTTGGGAGTGCCGGTCATATTAGGAGCCTTCATCGTTCTGCTGTTTACGGTTACACACGGTATTGGCCCCATTTTTTTCTATCGCATTTTTATGGGCATACTGGAAATTTTTAGCCGCACGCAGAAAACGGCCGCCGATGACGGGGTGCGTTTGAATCCGATCCCGCCGCACACATTCCGTTTTTTCCGTTTTTATGTGGGTTTGTCAATGGCTTTTTGGTACGGCATACCGATCATTTTTCTCGGAGCTCTGACCGGTTGGATGAGTTTGGGTTGGGCCTTCCTCCACATACTGCTGGCTGGTCGCGGCCATCGCCGATGGGTCTTCCTGGAACATGGCGCAACTGCGATGGCCCTGTCACTGTTCGTGGTCTGCTTTTCTGGGAACAATTTGTTCCCCGTCGGTATGATGGTTGGTCTATTTCAGGCATTGTTGTTGACCCTTGTGGAATGGAAAGGCAAACGGCTGTGGACGAAAGCTGAACCAGACGCTGCCAAGCCATAATAGAGACAACAATATTCAAGCCGGGTAACAGACACTGCCGGCGAAGTCGTTCACCAGTTTGCACCAAAAGCTGACCAAACCAGCAAATGCAGATTCTCGAGCAGCAAGGCCGACGAACCCCAAAAAACGGCGGAAACCAATGTCCTACAAGGTTTTTAGGCTATTGTTAAAAACTATATATTTTCGCTTTATACGACGTATCCGAACGCGTTTATGGTATTTTACACCTCATATGGACTTGAACGGACGTATTCCCATGGCATATTTTTATTAGATGGATAATCGCCCTGATAGCGAACGCAAAATAGCGGAGTCCGAACGTGAAACAAGCTGAACCGAACGAAGCCGATCTAAAGCCTCGGTATTATCCGGATGTGCTGGACCCTGATCAGGCGGCGGATTACTTAGGGATAGGCAGAACGGCGCTTTTTGAGCTGCTGAAAGAAGGCGCGATCCCCCATCGACGCCTGACTCCGAAGGTGATCCGATTCGGCAGGGATGCCCTGAAGGAATGGATCGACAGCAGCGGTGTTGTCGATCTACCCCCGGCCGCGCCGGCCGACGACAAGCCCCTTTTTACTACTTCGGCGGCCCCTGTTCCCTCTGCAAGGGGGAGGCTTGATGATACCGAGATAATGTTGGATCCTGCTCCCGCGGCAATGGGTAGGCTTGACGAGACCGAGATAATGATCAAGCACGTTGTCAGGCCCCCCGCCCCCTCAGCAAAGGCCAAAATGGGCACGGCGGAGAAAAAGCGGGAGTTTATCGAACTGGTCAGCACCGGTATAAGTGATGCGGCAGCGCTAAAGCAAATGGGTTCCAGCGGTGGCAGTAGAGCGACCGTAGCCCGATGGCGGGACAGCGACCCTGAATTCGAGTCGGCATACGAACAGATCAATCCGCAACGGGATAATTTCGATGGATAGCACCACAACCGGCGAGCTGGCCGACCTCGCGACATGCTATATTGTCTGCCGGGAATTGCCTGGGTAACTTGGGGTGACAGTGCATCTGCGTCGGAGAGGCAATTCAGCGGATCGGTGACGTACGGCTCGTTACAGGCCCCTGTGCCGAAACCGGTCTCCGACACTTTTCCCAGGTTCCCGTATCACCCGACCCTGACACCCGACACCTGAAACCTTTGCCATGTCATTCGAAGTCACACCGCTCGACGAACACAATCAGGCGCTGCTGAACAACGTGCATCCGCCTGATTGGCGGAACCCGACGCCGGCGGACAAGTACAACCTCGTGGTGATCGGCGGCGGTGCCGCCGGATTGATCGTGTCGATCGTCACCGCCGGTCTCGGCGGCAAGGTGGCGTTGGTCGAGCGTAACCTGATGGGGGGCGATTGCCTCAATGTGGGGTGCGTGCCGTCGAAAGCGGTGATCCGCTCGGCGCGGTTCCGCTCGGACATGCTGCGGGCCCGCGAGCTGGGATGGGGGCCGGTCGACGGAGTCGAGGTCGATTTCGCCGCGGTGATGGAGAGAATGCGCCGTATCCGTGCGACCATCAGCGACGACGACTCGGCACAACGCTACACCGACCACGGTGTCGACGTCTTTATCGGCGACGGCAGGTTTGTCGACAACAACACGGTCGAGGTCGGCGGTGCCAGGCTGAAGTTCAGGAAAGCCGTGATCGCGACCGGTGCCCGCGCCATCTGCCCGCCGATCCCGGGCATCGAGGAAGCCGGCTACCTGACCAACGAAACGGTATTCAATCTGACCGAGCTGCCGAAACGCCTGGCGGTCATCGGCGGCGGGCCGGTCGGCTGTGAGCTGGCACAGTCGTTTCGGCGCTTCGGCAGCGAAGTGACGATTCTCGAGATGATGCCGCAGTTCCTCGTTCGCGAAGACCCGGACGCGGCGGACATCCTGCGGCGGTCATTGGAGCGGGAAGGACTGCGCCTGGCGTTGAATGCGAAGATCGAGAGGATCGAGTCCGGCGACAGCGGCAAGGTCATTCATTTCACCATAGACGGCAAGGCGCAGACCGCCGAGGTCGATGCTATACTGGCGGGTGCCGGGCGGGCGCCCAACGTGCAGGGGCTCGGGCTCGAAACGGTCGGCGTCGAGTACGACGAGGGTACCGGCGTCAAGGTCGACGACAAGCTGCGAACGACGAACAGGAATATTTTTGCGGCCGGCGACATCTGCACGCCCTACAAATTTACGCACACGGCTGACGCCGCGGCACAGATTGTCGTCGCCAACGCCCTGTTCATGGGGCGCAGCAAATTCTCGAGACTGGTTATTCCGTGGGCGACATACACGGATCCGGAGATCGCCCACGTCGGCATGTACGAAGCCGACGCAAAGGCACAAGGCATCGAACTGGACACCTACACGGCGCCGTTCGTCGACGTCCATCGGGCGATTGCGGAAGGGGAAGAGGAGGGCTTCGTGAAAATTCACTGCCGCCGGGGCACGGACAAAATCGTCGGTGCGACGATTGTCGCGAGCCATGCCGGCGAGATGATCAGTGAAATCACCACGTGCATCGTGCACGGCATCGGGCTGGGCAAGATCGCCGGTGTCATCCATCCGTACCCGACCCAGGCGGAAGCAATCAAGAAATGCGCCGGCCTCTACAAGCGGACGAAGCTGACGCCACGGGTGGCAGGGCTGATAAAGAAGTGGTTGTCGTTCAGCAGATGATCACCCGGTTCATAGACACCTGAAACCTCCCACACACCCCATGCCAGACTCCCAACAACCGGACGAACCCGTGAAGCGCCGCGAAGGGGTTCTGTTCTTTCAGGCTTACGTGCATCTGTTTTTTATCGGCATGTCGATGCTGCTGACGGGGACCGTGTTCCGGCCGGTATGCCGTCAACTGATGCAGCGGGTCGAGCCGGGCACGTTGGTGCCCGAAATCTCTGTGCAGGCGATGAGGCACGTCGAACTGCTCGTGGCTGCCTGGGTGTGGCTGCTGCCGCTGGTGCTGCTGCTTGACTGGGGCGTGCTCTGGGTCCTGAACCGGGCCGGGATCAAGCCGCTGACGATTGCCTGGTTCTGCATCGTCGTCCTGCTGTGCCTGGCGCATGTCGGCATCTGTATTGCCGGCGTGGCGCAGCTCATGGCATCCATCCGCGGACAGGGCGGCTGATTATTCTTTGTCGCCCAGTATGAATTTCTTGCGGACGTGAATCTTGGTGCACTTGCCGCAGGTGTAATTTTCCTTCTTCATCGTGCCGGTCTTGATCCTGTCCACGGCAACGTTGTTGGTGACCAGATTGCGGCCGGTGCTGGTGATCTGCTCACCGTCTTTATTCATGATAATCAACGTTGGGATACTGCGCTTCGTATTCAGCTCCTTCAGCTTGTTTGCCGCCGGTGAATTAAAGGGGACAGCCGGCCACGGCATGCCCGCCTTCTTCATATACTCCTGCTGCTGTTCGACTTTGCGGTCGCTGCTGACAAAGACAACCTCGAAATCATCCCTGTTCTCGCTGTGATACTTGATCAGCAGCGGAGTGAATCTACGGCAGGGCGCGCACCATTTGGCGGAGAAATAGAGAGCGACCAGCTTGCCATCTAGATAATCGATATCGACCGGTTGGTTTTCGCTGTCGACCAGGCCGTCGGGAAAGAGTTTCGCCGCACCACTCCCTGCGGTTGCTGCGGTTGCTGCCGTCGCCGGTTTGGTCGTTTCCGTTGTTGACTCCCTGGTGTCCGAGCTGCAGGCAATGATGGATGTCAGCAATGTGACGATCAGCACGAGTTGTGTATAGCGTAGCACCGGTCGGACCTTCTAAGTTTCGAGTTGCGGAGACAAAAACGCGTCCCGTGAATATAGCCTGAAAACTCGAAAGTGGAGCAACCTCTATTGCTGCAGCCAGTAAAAAGCGGGATCGGTATCGGCGAGCATGCTGCGTGCGTCAGCACCGTGGTCGGCGGAATCGACGGAGGTGCAGAACGCCGCGTTGATGTACTTCCCGGGTTCACCCTGTTGATCACGCGAAGCGGCAAAGGCGGTACATAAGCCAAGGGTTGAGGATACACCAGCGGCAAGGCGCCGCCCTCGTCGAAGGTGGTTGCCTCCCAGTAGGCGAAGGTGCTGCTTGCCTGGACTCAACGGTTCGCCAGCCGTTTCCGGTGTCAGCGCCAGCGCACAGTCCTTGTCGCCGCGCAGACTGTAGGCGCCCAGCGCCATGCCTTCCCGAATTCCGTAATCCGGAATGGCAATCCAGATGGATTAAGGTGGAAGGACTGTGGGCCCGCAGAGCCCCGCGAAGACCAGGTCGGGTACTTTTTCGTCGTCCGGGGGCAGGCCGTGCAGCGTTGCCTCCGACGTAATGCCGGTGAGCACCAGGGCGGACGTGAGCCCGAGGCGATTGGCACCGCGGATATCGGACTTGAGCGAATCACCGAGCGTCAGGATACGCTCCGGCTGCGCTGCCAGCGGCAGTCCCGTTCGTTGTTCCAATTGTGCGATGTCAATCAGTAGCCCATCGAACGCCTCGCGGCGGTCGGCGAACCAGTCCATGAAACTCTCTATTCGCGTGGCTTGCTGCACGTTATTCGTCACTGAACGTTCTTTTATTCTTCTGCCGGTGCGGTCTTGCGGCTCCGTCGGAAGTTCGCGAACAGCAGTTCGATGAACAGGAATGCAGCCAGCGCGATGGCGACGGCGTACCGCAGATCGGTCAGGTTTCTGGACGGTCTCTTGCCGGCGTCCGTGAGGCCCGGGCTTCTGGATTTAAGAAGCTGGGCGTACACCTCGAGACTCTCGACAGCACGCGGGTCCGATTCGAGGCGCGTGTAGTTGAGCTCCAGTGGAGTGCCGTCAATCATGTGCACGCCTGGTTCGGCAAGGATTTCCGTGACCTCCAGACTGGCGGCAGCAGCGGTGGCGGTGTAGTCCTGGCCGACATCAGCGACCAGGACGCCGCGTTTCTTCTCGTCGCTCGGCTGGTACTGCACGATCTGATCGAGCAGCGGCAGGAAGGAGTACGACGTGGGAAACTCGCTCCATAGATGACCGAGATTGATGGCCAGCGTGAAACAGACACCGCGCCCGACATCCTCCTGGATGAGTAGGGGCGTTGCTTCGTTGATTCCCAGCAGGACCGTTGCATTCTCCGCTGCTTCCAGTTTGGCGACTTTGTAGATCGGGAACAGCAGCAGATCGCTGCTATCCTCTTCGAACACGCGTGTCACCGAGCTGCCCCGCGCCATGTAATCAAGGCTGTACGCGGAGAGTTGATCGGATTGCCCGAGAATACCCAGAAAGTGGTTCTCTGTGATGCCCCAATGATTGAGCTTCGCCAGATTGTCGGCGCTGCGCCGGCCGGCGACATAGACGACCGTACCGCCGTCTCTGAGGTATGTCTGTAGCGCCTCCATCTCGACTTCACCCAGCGCCTGCACCGAGTCGAGTAGAAAAATTGCCTTGTAGCGATTAACGTCCTCGCTCCAAAACAGGTCGGGCCCGCTGACATCGACTTCGGTAGCCGGCAGGCCCGGGGTGTTGACCGTGAGAGCGCTGCGCAGAAACAACGCTTCGATCTGTTTTTGGCGCGTCGGCCCCTCGTCGAGGATCACCGCAACTTGCGTTGGTGGCCGCGGTCCGATCCAGATGTGCCAGGCGTTGTCGAGCTGGTAGCCCTCGAGGCTGGCAATTTCGACGACGGCTTCGTTGGTCGCGGGGTCCTCGAGATCGATGACATGCATCTCCGAATACTCACCTCGCAGTCGGACATCGATCGACGTCGTCGTACCGGCTGTGATCGAGAGCTTTGCCTGCATAGGCTGCAGCGAGTAGTTGCGTATCTGCACGGTGGCGCGGATCCGCCGCTTCTGGGCCCGCATGAAATGCTCGGGATAAACGTCGAGGATAGCGACATTTGGCGGCACTTTTTCATGGGGATTGACGATCTCTAGGTCGGCCTGGGCTGACACCTGCGGCAGCGACGCCGGCGCCCAGTCCTGCTGCTGCAGATCGGTAAACAGATAGATGAGGCGCCGGACGCCGGGCGCTTCAGAAAACAATCCGTCGAGGGCACTGAGCGCGGACGAGTGATTGCCCGCTACGACCCCGGGCCGTAGCGCCTTCACCTTCGCCAACACCTCGCCGGCCGGTGTGCCCAGGTCGGCGCGATCGATGATATGATCAGACGATGCCAGCATTGCGAAGTTCGCCTTCGGCTCGGCCCCGATGATTTCCCGCGTCTTCTTGACTGCGAACGATTCAAAATCGACTGCGTTCATGCTCGCCGACAGATCATAGAAAAGGACGATTTCCTTGCCGGCGCCCGACACAGCTGTTTTCTGCTTCTCCCAAATGGGCCGCGTGAAAAGCAACACGATGAGCGCGAGGATGGCGAGTCGCGCCAGAAGCGTCCAGAAATCTCGCAGGCCGCGACGGCCGGACTGAAACTGCTGGCCCTTGAGAATATGCCGGATGGTCGGAAAAATAACGCGTCGCGGCACTTCGCGATGCATGAGGTGCAGAATGATCGGCACTGCCAGGGCGGCGAGGCCGGCGAGGAACAGTGGCGCTAGGAGACTCATCAGCGAAATTTCTCCCGACGGTTCAGATAGGCGGCCAGGCTGGCTGCCAGCGGTTGCGAACTGCGCAACTGATGGTAGTCGATGTTGCTGCGACTGCAGAATAGCTGCAGCTCTTCGAGTTCGCGGCCGAAACGTTCGAGATATTCGCGGCGCACGATGTCCGGGCTGGTGGTGATTTCGGCGCCCGTCTCGCTGTCGACAAAACGCATCGTGCTCTTGAAGTCGAAGTCGAGCTCGTCATCATCCAGCACCTGGAAAAGAATGCAGTCATGGTGGGCAAAGCGGAAATGGCGCAGGCCCTTGAGCATGTCGGTGTCGGTGTCGAGAAAATCACTGATCATCACGACGATACCGCGGCGGTTGAACGATTCACCCAGATAGTTGAGCACGCCGGCATGGTTACAACCGCCGCCGGCTTTGAGTCGGGAGAGTTCGGTACAGATCTGGTGTACCTGGCCGCTGCGATGACCGGGCGGAACTCCGGCGTGTACTTTGTCGCTGTAGGCGTAGAAGCCGACATTGTCGCCCTGGCGATTGACCAGGTAGGCGATGCAGGCGGCAACGATCTTGGCATAGTGCAGCTTGCTGATACCGTGGGTGCCGGTGTATTCCATCGAGGCACTGACGTCGAGCACAATGTAGCAGTTGGTATTGGTCTCCTCCTGGAAAACCTTCATCTGATACTTGTCGTGCCGCGCGAAGACTTTCCAGTCGACGTATTTGAGGTCGTCGCCTTCGGAATAGTTCCGGTACTGAACGAACTCACTGCCGAAGCCGTGGTACAGGCTGCGGTGCAGGCCGGCGACGAACCCCTCGATGATCGTGCGGGCTAGGAGGGCATAATTCTCGACCTTGGCGAGGACCGCGGGGTCGATGTATTGGGCCGGGCGATTCGCCATGCAACTGCCAGTGCGAAGGTTTCAGGCGAGGGTGCCGGCGGCAGACCATCACATCGCCCTTGCACACGTTAAGCCGAGGTGGCCACTTCCGGCTTTGAACTGGCCGCCGCCGCCGCTGCCGCCGCGGTGCGTTTGATGGACCAGTTGTGGTAGAGGATCATCACCGGGGTGGCTACGAAGAGTGACGAGTACGTACCGACAATGACACCGGTAGCCATGATCAGCGCGAAATCGTTGATTGCGCCGCCGCCGAAGAAGAGTAGCATCAGCACTACGATACCGGTTGTCACCGAGGTCAGTAACGTACGACTGAGGGTGTTGTTCAGGCTCACATTGACGATGTCCAGGAACTTGCCCTTCTTCAGGTCAAGGTTCTCGCGGATTCGATCGAACACCACGATCGTATCGTTGAGCGAGTAACCGATGATCGTCAGCAGCGCTGCAATGACCGGTAACGATAATTGCCGGCCGCTCAACAGGAAGATGCCCACACCGATCATGACGTCATGCGTCAAAGCCGCCACCGCGCCGAGGGCGTACCCGAATTCGAACCGGAAGGAAATGTACAGAACGATTCCGATAATCGCCGCGAACATCGCAATGATCGCCTGCTGCCGGAACTTCGCGCCGACCAGCGACCCGATCTGCTTGGTCCCGACATGCTCTACCTTGGCATCCGGAAAATTCTTGTTGATGACGGCGGTTACAATGTTGTCGCGATCCATCGATTCGCTGGACTCGCTATTCGTCCGTTCAGAGGCCTCCGGCACCACGACCTCGAGCAGACCGCCATCTGTCATCGATGCCTTGTAACTGACTCGGGCGTTGTTGAAATCCTCCTCCAGCGCCGAGCGTAATTGGGCCGCGGGAATCTGTTTCTCGTATTTGTAGGAGATCTCCATGCCGCCGGTGAAATCGACACTGTACTTGTCGGCACCGCGACCTATGAAGACCGCGATCGAGACCAGCAGCAGGATGGCCGACACGATAGCCGCGCGACGGCGCATGCCGACGAAATCGATATCGGTCTTGCTCAGCAGGCGTACCATCTTGACGTCACTGATCCACTTATTGTGGAGCATCAGATCGAAAATGGCGCGCGTCACGAACAACGCAGTGAAGAGACTGGCCACGATACCAATTGCCAGAGTGACGGCGAACCCACGGACCGGACCGGTACCGAAGTTGTACAGGATAATGGCTGTCAACAGCGTCGTGATGTTGGCGTCGAAAATTGTCGAGAAGGCGCGTTCATAGCCGAGGCGCACTGCATTGCCGACCGACTTGTTGTTGATCAACTCCTCACGGATACGCTCAAAGATCAGCACATTGGCATCCACTGCCATACCGATAGTCAGCACGATGCCGGCGATCCCCGGCAGGGTGATCGTGGCACCGGCGATCGTCAGCGTGCCGAGCACCAGGACGATGTTGGCTGCCAGCGCGATGTCCGCAATAATACCGGCGAAGAAGTAGTAGATAACCATGAAGACGAAGACAAAAAGCAAACCCCAGAGCGCTGCGCTGGTACCGCTCTTGACCGAGTCGGCACCGAGTGTTGCCGACGTGGTGAACTCGCCTTGGAGGTCAATGTCGACCGGCAGGTTGCCACACTGAAGTACGACCGCGAGCTGCTTGGCTTCGTCGGCTGTGAAACTGCCGCTGATTTCAGCGCGGCCGCCGCAGATCGGTTCGTTCAGCACCGGCGCGCTGAATACGGTGCCGTCCAGCACAATGGCCAGCAGACGGCCGACATTGTCGGTCGTCAGCTCGCAGAAGGCGACACTGCCCGTCGCGTCAAAAGCCAAGTTGACCTTAAACTGTCCGAACTGATCGATCGTCGGCTCCGCAGTGTTCAGGTCGGTGCCGCTGACGCCGGTCTTCTCGCGACTGATCAGCAGTTTTGTGACGGTTTCCTGGTTGTTTTCTTCCGTGATCATGTCCATCAACTTGAAACCGGCAGGCACGACGAAATCGGAGTTGCCGTAGTTCTCTATCAGCTCAAGATTCTGCGCATGGACCAGGCGGAACTCCAGTTTCGCGACACGGGTCAGCAGCTTACGGTACTCGGCCACTTCCGCCGGCTTGACCGCGGGGACCGTGACGGAAATCGTACGCTCGCCGATTGGCTTGATCACCGGCTCAGTCACGCCGACACGGTCGATACGGTTGCGGATGATTTCGACGATCTCATCACGCACCGCCACCGCGGTACGTTCTTCCGATTCCGGCAAGTTCTCGAAGCCGATAACGAATTCCGTGCCGCCGGCCAGGTCGATGCCTTTCTTCAGTTTGCCGGAAGCCTTGCGGCTGATGAACTGCAATACTGTCTTGTTCGAAGCACCTTGCTGCTCGTAGATCTGGATGTAGTCGGACAGGATGATCGGCGGTTCGGCCTTGCTCGCCAGGCGCTTGACAACATCGCGGGCAGGTAGGGACGTGTTACCGCTCTCGTCCCTCGACGCTTCAATTTCCGCCGCCGCATCCTTCAGCAGTGTCTCGAAGCGGTTATCGATAAGCGATGGCTGGGCGGTGTCCCGCATCACTTCGAGAAACGGCTGGTCGCGGTATGGAAAGATCGATGCGGCCCACACTGCGATGATCACAATTATGATGGCCCATCGTGAAATCAGTGATTTTTTCATCACTCATGCTCCCTGTTTCGTAGTCGCATATCCGGCGCCGTTGTCAGTTGCGTTTGCGCCGGTTCTTGTTTCCGCTTGAAGGGTCTTCATCGGCGGCCTCGACCTCTTCCGAGCTGAGGATGCGCGTGATGTTACTCTTCTCAATTTCGAGTTTGACGTTGTCTGCGATCTTCATCATGAAGGTATGATCCTTGACCGCAGAAATTGTGCCGTGGATCCCACCGTTTGTGACGATTCGATCGCCGGCTTTCACCCGCTTGACACGCTCCTCATGCTCACGTTGCTTCCGGCGCTGCGGACGGATCATAATCACGTACGCAATGACCATCATCAGTGCCATCGGCACCAGAAGTTGCATGATACTGCCCTCTTGTGGGGCACCTTGGGCCAATAGAAGGAGATCCATTGTCATTGATTAAAAACACGCCTTCGGCCGGGGTTGCCGTACCGTGAAAGTTACACAACAGTCGATGGGTAAACAGCTAGTCTACTGCCTCACCTGACTTTTGACAACCGCAATCACCAATTAAAAACACGCACATTCACGCCACCTTATCCGCCGCAGAAACGGCACGGGCTGGTTGCCGCGATCAATCAACAGAAACACCGAAGGCGTGCCGGCTACACTGATCACTTCCAACGCGATGCCACCACCGACACAATAGCCCGTGCCCGGCCTGAAAATCCTCGATAGAACGCCTCGACCCTTCCTGATTAGTGCTCTTTGATCTTAAGCCCTTAAGGTTTCTCAAATCCAGCTTGATCGGCTATCTTAGGTAACGATGTATCTACCCCGAAAACTCGTCTGCAGCCTGTTGCTGCTAGGCTTGATAACCGCGTTGCCGCTGCGTTCCGATCCCGAGAAATCGATCACCGCCAGCGACCGCGGTGCTGTGCTCAACCATGCCGCCCGCCGCAAGGCGGCTGTGCGTGCTGGCGATTTCCTGCTGCGTGTCCTCGACGACTCCGGGCGCTTTGTTTATCGGATCAACCCGATGCACCCGGAGATCAAAGCCAAATACAACTGGCTGCGCCATGCCGGCTCCGTCCTTGCGCTATGCCAGTTGTACGAAACCACCCGCAAGCAGAAATACCTCGATGCCGCCAACCGGGCAACTGCCAATTTTGTCCAGCACATCAAGCCTGTCCAGTGCGGCGATGCCGGTATCTACGCCGCGCTGATCTCCGACCCCGTCATCACTGGCAGCAAACCGGAGCTAGGCCCGGTCATCAAGACCGGTGGCTGCGCCTTGGCGATGATTGCGATGGCCTACGTCGACGAGCTCAACGGCAATGAGCGCCATCGCCCGACGCTGCTCCTGATGTCGGACTACATCCGCTTCTGCCAGAGAGACTCCGGCGACCTCAACTCCAAGTACATCCTCGGTTTGCAGGGGTTCCATGACTGGCAGTCACAGTACTATCAAGGCGAGGCGCTGGTTGCTCTGGCTCGTATGCAGCGGGCCTATCCGACAGACAAAAACCAGACGACCATGTTGCGGTTGCTCATTTATCTGGCCGACCAGTGGCAGGCCTCGACCGTCATTGACAGGTCGCCGCAGCGTCCGCTGTCCCGAGCGTTCGATCATTGGGGATTGCTCGGGCTGAATGCCTGCTTCGACCTGGTCACCGACGAGCAGCTGTCGGCGCACAGCAATCATTGGACCCGAAAGAAACTCCTGCAGCTCGCTGTCGACTACTGTGAGGATGAACTCAAACGCGTCCTTGTTACCGGCTCTGCACCCTACATCGGCTGTTTCGAAGGACGCGAAGGGGCAGTCACGCCGACCTCCATCCGTATGGAGGGTATCCAGGCGGCGCAGAACCTCGTGTTCATGTATGGCCGGGCACACGGCGTCCGCTTTGGTCAGACCATCTGGTGGTGGGATCAACGCATCGACCTGGCGCTGCGCTTCCTGCTTTCGGCCCAGTACACCGCGGGGCATGCCGCCATGTGGCCGGACATCGTCAATGTCGACGGCGCTATTCGCCGGCGTGCCGTGCTCGGGCTCGAGGAACGCAGCTCGGAGATCCGCATCGACTATTGCCAGCACGCGATCAGCGCGCTGCTGGGAAAATATTGAGCCGGGTGACGCCCCTATGCTCGTCATTTACGGCAACGCTTGTCCGTCCGCGTCAATCATAAGCGCTGAGGCTCGTGGATCGTTCGTTACTGTACATAAAAAAACCGCCCGAAAGCGGTTTTCTGGTGGAGCTGAGGGGACTCGAACCCCTGACCTGTTGATTGCGAACCAACCGCTCTAGCCAACTGAGCTACAGCCCCATGTCCGGTTCTGGCGTACCGTAGCGTCGAACGCGGCCAATACAATATCCTGTCGAACCCCGAACCTCGAACCTTGAGCCAACGGCATGTTGAACCAGCGCGGCTATTTCGGTCCCGCCGACCACAAACTTTTCGGCGCGGCGCACCGCAGCAGTGCCGCCCCGACCGGCGCCGTACTCCTCTGTGCGCCGTTCGGTGAAGAGCGCAAGTGTGCCGCCCGGCTGTTGTTCGAAACCGCTACGGCACTGCAGCAAGACGGCATCGACGCGTTGCGCTTCGACTACAGCGGTACCGGCGACAGCCCGGGCGCCCATGCCGCCGCGACGATCAGCGGTTGGCAGGCTGACTGCCGCGTCGCTGCCGAAACATTGCAGGGCGCTGTTGCCGATGCCAAAATTACCGGTATCGGCGCCAGGCTCGGTGCCAACCTGCTGCTTGGTTGCGCATCCGCTGAAGGATCTCCGTCGCCCCACACGCGGATTCGCCGCTTCGTGTTGTGGGAACCGTTGCCCACAGGCGCTGATTATCTGGACGAAATGATCCGTCGCAAACAGATCAAGGAAGCCATCGGCGCCGGTCAGGCTGGCAAATACAGCCGTGAGACCCTGTGGCGGGACTCGAATGTTGTCGATTTCGACGGTTTCCCCATCTCTGCGACGATGGCCGATGAGCTGGCGTCGCTTGATTTGATGGCGACCCTGAATAACCTTCCCGACTGCGACGTCCTAATCCTGCATGTCACCAGCGCGCGCCAACTGCCATTGAACTGGCAGCGGCTCGCCGATCTGTGCGCGGAACGGCAGGGCTTCGAATTGCGCGTCATTCATGACAAACCCTTCTGGGGTCGTCTCGATCACTACCAAGCCGACAATTTGCTCAATGCGACCAGGAACTTCTGCCTGGAGGCGTAGCCTCACACGCCTCGCTGTCGTCACGCTTTTTGCCGTGACCACGGTTGCCCAGGATAATGACGATTTCATGGGCACCGTCGATGCTGCCCCGTGGCCGTGGGAGTCGCGCAAAGACGAAGTACGGCACGCGCAGCAGGCGTTTCTCAAGGATCTGCGCCAGCCGATGCGCAACGGGATGAATGTGCAGACAGCGCTCGAAGCTTGGTTCAAGGTCGAGGCTGCCGACCAGACGATGACGAAAAAGGAAAAGATCGCCATCCTCGAAGCCGGCCAGGCCACGATCGCTGCTGTTGAACCGTTGCCGCAGGCCGACTGGCCCGACAATCCTTCCGGCGTCGAACTGAAATTCCTCGAGAGCCTCAGCCTCCCGGACTACGAAGATATCGCCTGTCGCATCGTCGAGTTCGAGGTCGACGAACTGACGCAGTACGGTGTCGTCCTGTATCCGAAACGCGCCGACAAGTTCCCGCTTATCCTCTACCTCCACGGTGCGGCCTATGGTGTGCCGACGCATTCGCTGCCGTGGCTGGCCGAGTTATCACGCACCGGTTACGTCATAGCGGCACCCGCGCTGCGCGGTGAAAATCTTTTCGCCTCGTGGCACACCAAGAAGCCCGATTACGTCTGTGAAGGCGAGATCGAGAACCTCAAGGGCGAAGTCAACGATGCCCTGGCCATCGTCGATGGTGCGTACAAGCTCCCGCAAGTGAAGCCTGGCAAGTTCGGGATCATCGGTCATAGCTTCGGGGCCGGGGTCGGCCTCCTGACGTTGGCTCGGGCTGGCGATCAGGTCGCCTGCATGGTCAGCTACGACGCCTGGTTTACCAACCCGTTTCGCTATTATTTCGACCGGCTCAGCAACGGCTACAACAACTGGTTGTCCTGGGAGGAGTATATCGACCTGCCAATCGAAGAGCAGCTTCCCGGACTGATGGAGCGCAGCATCGTGCACAATGCCGGGGATATTCAGGCGGCGTTGCTGCTGTTCATCGGCGGCGGCTACTCAGGAATCTTTCACGATACGCACGAGCATCTGATCGAGCAACTCAAGAAATTCAAGAAGAATTACACCTACGAAGTCGTACCCGATGGCGGGCACAATTTCGTGCTCTACTACAGCTCCCGCCCGGCACTGTACGCCTATGAGATTCAGATGAACTGGCTCGATAAATACCTGCCGCCGGCCCGGGCGCCAGCCGCAGCGGAACTCGACGCGCCTGCCGAGGGCGCACTGCAAGAGTGAGGGCCACCCTTTTCGATACTGCCGTGGCGCTCTCGCCGCAGGTCAACGAGCGGCCGGTCGAGTTTACTGTCGACGGTCAGGCGGTTCGGGGTATTCTGACAACCGTCGTCGATTCCCAGCCAGTCGCTTTGCTGTTCGTTCATGGCTGGGGCGGTGTCCGTGGCGGACCGCATAACCTTCTGACTCACCTTGCCCGAGCTGCTGGCGAAGCCGGCTGTTGCAGTCTGCGATTCGACCTGCGTGGCCGCGGCGAGAGTGATGGCGCCGCGCCCGCCGCCTGCCTCGCCTCCATGGCTGCCGACACCGTTGCTGCCGCCGAATGTCTCAAGTCCGATTGCGGAGTCTGCAACATTGTCATCGTCGGCATCTGCTCAGGCGGCAACATTGCCATTGCTGTGTGTGACCGTGTACCGGATGTCCGGGGGTTGTTCATGCTTTCAGTTTATCCATTTTCCGATGGTGACAATTTCGGGCGCGACGTCCGGCGTACTGTCCACTTTATCAAGGTCTACTGGGACAAGCTGTGGCGTCGCCAGACGTGGGATAAACTGGTTCGCGGTGAGATTTTCTTCGGTTCGATCCTGCGCGTGCTCTTTGGTCACTACCAGCGTGACCAGCGCCAGGCCAGCGGCGACGGCACTCCGGCGAGCCCGCTCGAGAGCCTGCGCCAGCATCCGGTGCCGGTTACAATCATTTATGGTGCTGCCGATCCGGACTATCAGGCGTCATTCGATTATTTTGCGGAGTTTGCAAGTAAGAGCGGCGTCGATATCGGCTTCCACACGATTCCCGGCGCCAATCACAATTTCTATTCAGAAGCCTGGAAGCAGGAGATCACTGGCGAACTGCTCGAGTTCATAGCGGCGGTTTCCGCTCAGACACAAAGCAGCATTGACGCAACGTGAGCTCGCCGGGCCATGAGATAAATGCGCCGTGGATGGTGTTGTCGTCGAATGTCGAAAACTGAGGAAAGACGGCCCGACCCCAGTTGTTCCGCAGATCCCTGTGGAGCAGACGATGCAATGCAAGCGCAAATGTTGTATCAGCAACCGTGGCTATGCCCGCGGGTGAGCCGAGTTGTAAACGGCGACCAGACGTTCGGCTGAGACGTGGGTGTAAATCTGTGTGGTCGACAGGCTCGAGTGTCCGAGCATCTCCTGCACCATGCGCAGATCGGCACCGGCATCGAGCAGGTGGGTTGCGAAGGAGTGGCGCAGGGCGTGAGGCGTGTAGTCGATCGACAGTCCCGCCTGTCCAAGATAGCGCTTGAAGGAGCGCTGCACCGAGCGCCCGGTCAGCGGTCCGCCCGCCTGATTGAGGAAAATACGGCCGCCAGCGCATTTGTCGGCAAGCCCTGCTTTCTCACGCTCCGCCAGATAGTCTCGCAGCGTCGCAACTGCCGGTGGGCCGAGAAAACACATGCGCTGCTTCTTGCCCTTTCCCTTGACGGCGCATGACTGGCCGTGCAGGTCGACGTCCGCTGCTTCCAGGCCGATCGCTTCGCTGATGCGCAGGCCGCCGCTGTAGATGACTTCCAGAATTGCCGCATCGCGGGCCGTGCAAAACTCTGACGAACCGCGGATTTTCGCATCACCGGCCTCGGCGTTGCGCCAGAACTCCGCCGGCGCCTGCAGCAGGCGGTCGACTTCGTCGACATTCAGGACGTGCGGCAGTGGCCGGCCGCGTCGCGGCGAGTCGAGCATGGTGAACGGATTGGATGCGAGCACTTCCTCGCGTATCAGGTATTTGCAGAACGATCGCAGGCTCGAGAGCTTGCGCATTGTCGAGGTGCGGGCCAGGTCAAGCCCGTTCAGTGCCACCAGGTAACGACGTGCCATCGCCAGATTAAAGACACGATCGTTGAACTCGATGTCTGCGGAGCCAGCAAAAGTCAGCGCCGCGAACTGCAGGATGTCGCGGCCATAGTTGTCGATCGTGTGACTCGAGGCGTTGCGTTCGATCGATAGGTAGTGCAGAAACTGCTGCCGCCGGCGATGGAACTCTGTAGCGCTTTTACTCATTTTCCCACAGTGCGTGCACGTCCTCGACAAGTGCGGTGTCGGTTTCTGCATCGGCCGCTTTGGCTACCAGGCCATCCACCTGTTCGATTGTGTTGAGGCCCACAATGACACTGCTGCGACATGGCGTCGTCATCAGGTTCCCAGGCAGCCGAACGCATCGGGCCGAAGCTACGCACGGACACGTCAAGGTCGGTACCTGCCAACTGAGGATATTGCATGATTCGATTCCTTCGTTTCGGTTGTGCGGGTGCGTGGTACGAACGACGTTCATACATTACCTTGTTGCATTGAAAAAGAACACAATCACAGGAGTTGAACTATGTCCCGGAATAATGTTGCCACCCTGGCCCTGACGCCGTCTTTCGGTTTCGGCGATCGCATTGGCGTCGCTACGCCAGGGCACGTGGAATCGATGAAACGCGCCGGCCACGGGATGCTGCCGATTTATCCGCAGCAGTCGATCCGCGAAATGGCACGGACGCAGCGCCAGCCCGAAGAAGTCATGGGCGACGCCTTGCGTGGCATGGCGCAGGCCGGCTGGACCGGTGAGACCGGTGCCGATGCCGATCATCTCAAGACGACTGAGGATGTCGACCGTACCGTGGCGGCCGGCTTCACGTTTTTCACGATAGATCCGTCGGATCACGTCGACGAGAAATCAGACGGCTACGACGAGGCGACCTTGCGCCGGCACTTCGATACGGTGAAGGACCAGATCGACTGGACGGACACCTACAATGGTGAGTCGGTGACCCTGCCCAACGGCACAGCCGTCGCGCTCGACGAGGAAGCGATCATGCGCGCCGCCGTCAAGTACGGTGTCGCTTTGAACAAGGGCATTGAACTGGCGAACTACATTCGGACAGCCAACGAAAACGCCGGTCGCGACTACGAAATCGAACTGAGCGTCGATGAAACGGAACAGCCGACGACGCTGGCCGAGCACTACATAATTGCCGACCAGTGTCTCGGCCGCGGCATGAAGCTGGTGTCGCTGGCGCCGCGGTTCATCGGGCACATGGAGAAAGGCGTCGACTACATAGGAGAAGTCGGGCTTCTGGAAAAATCGCTTGAAGATCACAACGCGGTCTCCGAGCTGCTCGGCCCCTACAAACTGAGCCTGCACTCCGGGTCGGACAAGCTGTCGATGTATACCGCTTTCGCGCGTGCCACGAAAGGCCGCTTCCACGTAAAGACTGCCGGCACCTCGTACCTCGAGGCGCTGCGCGTCGCCGCCATCAAGCAGCCGGACTTGTTCCGTCGCATTTGCCGGTTTGGCCGCGAGCGGTACAAGACCGACAAAGCCACGTATCACGTGCACGCCACACTCGAAGGCGTACCGCCGGTCGAGGACATCACCGACGACAGGCAACTCGAGCGCGTCTACCTGGAATGCTGGGAGGATGTTCCCGCAGGCGTCGGCTTTACCGAGGCCGGTCGCCAGATTTTGCATTGCACCTTCGGCTCGGTGCTGACACATGAAGAATTCGGCCCTGCCGTACGCGACTGCCTCGATGCCTATCCGGACACCTATACCGAGGTGCTGGCGGTGCACTTCGAGAAGCACCTTGCTGCTTTGCAGGCCGGCATGCCATAGTTGCATGGGGCTCTTCGTTTGTCCAAAGATAAATATCATAGGCTCACAAACTGAGGATATTTCATGCAGCTGCGAACCGTAGGAAGCGCCTTTGTTGGAACTGGAATCGTCGGGGAAATGCATGGCCGCGCTATTGATCGCAACCCCACGTCGCGGCTGGTTGGTGTCTTTGACAGGGACGAATCCAAGGCGTCTGCGGCGGCAGCAAAGTTTGGCGGTCAGGTCTATGCCAGCCTGGACGACCTGCTTGACGACCCGGATGTCGAGCTCGTACACGTGCTCACACCATTGGTATCACATCTGGAGACTGCGCTCAAGGCGTTGGAAGCCGGTAAGCATGTGCTGATCGAGAAGCCGGTCGCCCAGGAGATTGGCGACCTGGAGACGTTGCAGCAGAAAGCGGCGGAGGCGGATCGGCTTTGCATGCCGGCGCACAACTACATCTATACGCCGTCGATTCAGCGCGCCAAACGCCTCATCGATGCGGGTAACCTCGGTGAGATCTGCGGTTTCTGGATGTTCTTCAACATCTATCACAGTGAGGAGATCGCGGCTCGCTACGGAAGCGTACTGCGCGAGACTTGCATCCATCATGTGTATTCAATGCTGCACCTGCTCGGACGCCCGGTGAACGTGACCGCGATGAAATCGTATATCCACTACGAGAAGTTGGAGGTTGAGGATCAGGCGAGCATAATGTGTCAGATGCCCAACGGTGCAATCGCCAACCTGTGGTGCAGCTTTGCCGCGAACGACCCCACGAGCGACCCGTGGTCCGTACTCTACAAAATACTGGGAACCAAAGGCGGTGTCTGTTATTCCTGGAACGAAGCGCAGTACGAAGACAACCGCGGCCCGGCGTGGGGTCTGCCATGCTACGAGGATGGCTTTGCCGGGGAAGTGGAGTACATAGTCAACCGCTGTATTCTTGGTGATGAGGGCCCACTCTCGACCCTGGACGATGCGATTGACGCGCTGAAGATTGTGCAGACGGCCGAGCACGCCGTAGCCACCGGCACCGGCGCGCTGAAAATGGCGTACTGACAGGCAGCGTTGGTTGCCACGAGCCTGCCCGCAACGCCGGCGCGTCGTTCACCGCACCGCAATCATCCGATTAGCGGTCGTCTCGATGCGTCGGCTCTGGGAGTAGTGATGCACAGCTGCACCGCCGTCGATCGGCGTCGGTACGTTGACTATGAACTCGGCCCATTGCGGGCAGTTGTGGGCGACGTAAGCCAGGCGAAATCGCTCGATTGGCAGCGATACGTCCGGGATATCATCGGGGAACAGCACCGGGCCGGTATCAACCTGGTAGTAGTGTTCGCGATCGCTGACATTGATGCATTTCACGGGATACTCCAGCGACACTTTTGTGCCATCAACGAGTTCGTACTCGGTCTGAGACACGACTGTTTCGTTGGCCATGATCGCGTCGTAGACAGCGTCTCCATCGGCAAGGAGCTCTCCGTCGATTCGCTGTGTGTCGATGCGATGCATGCACCAGGCGTCGTCGCATTTGCCCGATTGCCGCTCGAGCTGCAGCGGACGGTCCGGGTCGATTTCGTTGGAGGCTTCCTGCCCGCAGCTTGCGAACTGTTTGAGGAGGAGAAAATCATCGGCCGATGCGACGACGCAGAAATCCGCATTCGGGTCGCGCCATACATCCTCTGTTACGTTGACCCGCTCGGTCTTGCATGAGGACCCGAGCATGTACGTGATGCCGTCCATGACGCAAAGGCACTCTATCGGCAAGCGTACATGGTTCATCGTAAACGGTTGTTTCGATGACACGGTAATCGGTCGTTGTATGTCAAAGTCGACGCGGAAATGGTGGTAGGAATTGTTGAAGTCGCAGACTTGCATGGTGGCATGATTGGGTTCGAGGTTAACAATTCAAAGTCGATGGGGGCAATGTAACGCCCCGTTTTATTTTGCGACAGCCCTGGTGATCGTGGCGGCAGCCTGCTCCAGGTCAGCGCGTTGGTGCTTGGCGGAGATCGACAAACGGATCCGCGCGGTGCCTTCAGGTACGGTCGGCGGCCGGATGGCGATCGCCGCAATGCCCGCTGCCTGCAGATCATCCCCTACCTCCACGGCCCGTCCGGCATCGCCGACGATCACGGGGATGATCTGCGTCGTCGATCCGCCGATATCCAGGCCGGCTTCGCGCAGTGCCTGCCGCATAAAAACGGCATTCTTCTCGAGACGTTCGCGGCGCCATTGTTCTGCCGATGATTTTGCCAGGCTCTGGCGAATCAGTTCGACCACCACCGGCGGCAGACCGGTCGTGTAGACCACGGTGCGCACATGGTTGACCAGGTAGTCGATCATCGTTGCCGACCCAGCGGCGTAGGCGCCGTAACAGCCATAGGCTTTGCTGAAGGTGCCCATCTGCACGTCGACGCGGTCCGCTATGCCGGCGGCGTCCGCCAGTCCGGCGCCCCGCGCCCCGAAGACGCCGCTGCTGTGGGCTTCATCGATCATCAGGATCGCATTGTGCTGTTCTTTCAGTTCGACGAGCCGCTGCAGGTCGGCGATATCGCCGTCCATGCTGAAAACCGTGTCGGTGACGATCAGCTTGCGCCGGTGCGAGGCGTGCTCACTGAGCAGTTGGTCGAGGTGCGCCAGGTCGTTGTGGACATAGCGATAGTGATTGGCACCGCTCAGCCGGATGCCATCGACGATGCTGGCGTGATTGAGGCGGTCGCTGAAGGCGGCATCATGACGCCCGAGCAGGGCGGGAATGATGCCGATATTAGCCAGGTAGCCACTGCCGAAGACGAGCGCTGCTTCGGTACCCTTCAGTTCTGCAACCTCCGTTTCCAGTGCGTCGAAACCAGGATAGTTGCCGACAATCAACCGTGATGCAGTGGCGCCGGCACCGCGGCCACCGTCGGGAAGTTCGAGGTCTTCGGACAGACCGAGATAGTCGTTCGAAGCCAGGTTCAGCAGGCGTTTGCCACCGAACTGTAGATAGCCGTCGCTGAGCGGCTGGGATATCCGCAGGGAGCGGTGCAGGTTACGCTGGCGCAGCGCATTCAGTTCCTTGGCTAGCTGCTCGTCGATGGCCATGGTTTCGAAGATTTCGGCTGCCGTTTCCGTTCGTTCTCGGTGAGGAGTCGCTTGCGCAGTCGAATGTTGTTCGGCGTCACCTCGACTAGCTCGTCGTCGTCGATGAATTCCAGAGATTCTTCCAGATTAAGTTTCTTTGCCGGTGCGATTTTCGCAGCCTTGTCGGTGCCGGAGGCGCGCACGTTTGACAGCTGCTTTCCGCGTTGGATATTGACCACGAGGTCGCCTTCCTTTCTGTTCTCGCCGACGATCATACCTTCGTAGGATTCATCGTTCGGCTCGATGAAGAATGAGCCGCGTTGCTGGAGTGCATCGATAGCGTAAGCGGTCGCCTGGCCCTTGTCCATGCTCACCAGTACGCCATTGGTGCGGCTTGGCATTTCGCCTTTGTCCGCGGCGTAGTGCATGAACCGATGCGTCACGATACCCTCGCCGCCGGTCGCCGTCATGACCCTGCTGCGCAGGCCGATCATGCCGCGTGTTGGAATAAGAAAATCGATGCAGACACGATTGCCGGTGCTCTCCATGCCGATCATCTCACCCTTGCGCGTACCGGCGAGTTCGATGACTTTGCCGGCCGATCCATCGGGAACGTCGACGGTCAGTTGCTCGATCGGTTCTTCGCGATTGCCGTTGTTGTCACGATAGATGACCCGCGGCCGGGAGACCGAAACTTCGTAACCTTCGCGCCGCATGTTTTCGAGCAGGATAGACAGGTGCAGCACGCCGCGGCCGCTCACTTCGAAGTCTTCGCCGGCAGTCTCTCCGACGTGCAGTGCCACATCGCGCTCGGCTTCCGCGAACAACCGTTTACGGATATGGCTGCTGCTGAGAAAATTACCGTCCTGTCCGTACAATGGCGAGTCGTTGACGCGAAAGATCATGGAGATTGTCGGTTCGTCGAGCACGATCGGCGGCAGAGCCTCGGCGTGTTCGGCATCGGCAATTGTGTCGCCGATATCGATATCCTCGATACCGATGACAGCACACAGGTCGCCGCAGGGGACTTCGTCGACATCGCTGCGGTCGAGCCCGTCGAACACCTGGATCTGTTTAATTTTCGCCGGCACGATGGCACCGTCACGTTTGATGACGACAAGTTTCGCGGTATGCTGCAGGGTGCCGCGATGCACGCGGCCGATGCCGACACGCCCGACATAGTCGGAGTGATCCAGGGTCGTCACCTGCATCTGCACGGGCCCGCCATTGCGCGGTGGTCCAGGCAATTCATCGATCAGCGCCTCCATCAACGGGATGAACGAGGTGCCGGTGCCTTCGGGTTCCCGCGCGGTCCAGCCGTCGCGGCCGCTGGCGTAGATGATCGGGAAATCGAGCTGTTCGTCGGTGGCTTCCAGTTCGACGAAAAGATCGAAAACCTTGTCGGTGATTGTGTCGGGACGGGAGTCCGGCTTGTCCATCTTGTTGATGATGACGATAACGCGGAGGCCCAGATCCAGTGCTTTCTGCAGGACAAAACGAGTCTGCGGCATCGGGCCCTCTGCGGAGTCGACCAGCAGCAGCGCGCCATCGGCCATGTTCAGGACGCGCTCGACCTGCCCGCCGAAGTCGCTGTGACCCGGGGTGTCGATGAGATTGACCTTGGTGTCGCGGTAACGGATGCTGATGTTTTTCGACAGGATCGTGATGCCGCGCTCGCGCTCCAGATCGTTGCTGTCGAGAAAACAATCGCGCATCTCTTCGTTGTCACGAAAGAGTTGGACTTGCTTGAGGATATTGTCGACAAGGGTGGTCTTGCCGTGGTCGACATGTGCGATAATCGCAACGTTTCGGATTGCTTCCATGGGCGTTACAAAAGGATGCGCTGTGAGGGCTGTGAAAGAAGCCGGGTACTATAGGGGGGGGCGCGGGGGAATCAAACGACTTCTTGTGGGACGGCGCATCGCCGTAGTGCTCTTGCTACAGGAACCCGCGACGGCGGATCAACCGAGGATGGCATTGTCGGTGCCGAGGAAAATGCCGTTGAGGTTCATGCGGAGCATTTCCGGATTGGTCGCCTTCTCGAGGGCCAGGTCTTCGGTGATCAGCCCTTCGTTGCATAGATCGAGCAGGCACTGGTTGAATGACTGCATGCCTTCGTTGCGGCTGGCCTCGATGGCCTGCGGCAACTTGTCGAGCTTGTCCTGCTCGAGCAGCTTGCGGATCGTGCCTTTATTGATCATGATCTCGAGCGCCGGGACGACTCCCCGTCCGACGGCGCGCGGCATAAGACGCTGGCAGATGATGGCGGCGAGGTTGGTGGCCAGCGACTGACGAATCTGATCGCGCTCGTCATGGCCGTAGAAATCGAAGACACGCTGAATCGTCTGCGAGGCGTTCGACGTATGCATCGTCGACATCACCATGTGCCCGGTATCGGCCGCGGTGAGGGCGGTGTCGAAGCCGTCGCGATGGCGCATCTCACCGACCATGATGACATCGGGATCCTGGCGCAGGGCATGAATGAGTGCAGAGTTGAAAGAGATCGTGTCGATGCCCACTTCGCGCTGCTCGAAGATACACCTGCGGTCCTCGAAGTGGTACTCGATCGGGTCTTCGATAGTGATGATGTGGCGGGCGAAGTTGTCGTTCATGAACTCCAGCATGCACGCCATTGTCGTTGACTTGCCGGAGCCCGTCGTGCCTGTCACCAATACGATGCCGCGTTCTTCGGAGGCGATCTTGAGGAGGATTTCAGGCAATCCCAGCCCTTTGTAGTCCGGCACCTTGTCTTTAATATGGCGGAACGTCAACGCCATCTTACCGCGCTGCCGGTGCAGGTTGACACGGAACCGGCCGACGCCGTCCTCCTGGTGTGCGAAGTCCGCATCACCGGTTTCGTCGAACGTTTTTTTGCCACGTTCGTCGATGATCTCATCGACCGCTGCGCTGATGAATTCTTTGTCCGGTACGAAGTCGGCGATTTCAACGAGAGCCGCATCGATGCGGAGGGCAACGGTGCTGTCTTCACGGATGTGCCAATCAGAGGCACCGCCTTCGACGCCGGCTTCGAGGATAGCCTGGAATTTTGACTGTGGCATCGGCTTTTTTCTCACAAAAACGTCTATTCAGAGCGCTTGCACGGTAGCGGGATCAGGATTGCAGATCTTCCGGGCACTCGGGGAACACTGGCAGATACCCGTCCAGTGATGATTGGAGGTTCGACAGCCCGTCTTTCACATGCACCAGCTGATGGTTCGTTTTGATCAGTCGCACCGCCAATACCTGCGCGACGCTGATGGCGACTTCCGGGTGCTCAAGAACGAACTGCTGGAAATTATCGACCACGAAGAAGGTCGATTGCTCGACGGTTGTCACCGTAGCGACGTTGGTGGTGCCGAGCAAGGCCGAGATCTCACCGAGGATCGTGCCGATATCGTCGACTTGCGCGAGGTCATAGCCCTTGGAGCTGATCTTTACACTGCCGGCAACGAGGACGTAGACCTTCGACTCGCGGCCACCCTCTTCCAGCAACGTTGTGCTGGGCTCAATCTCCACTTCCGGCAAATTGAATTTGCGCAGTACATCAATATTCATGGTACACTCCCATATGATAAGAAAAGGGCGTGACCGCTCGGAACCCTGACCGATCAGGTTAGGAGCCGGTAGATACGCTAACGTCGTCGTCGGCAACTTATAGCGCCGATGCCAGGGCGTCCAATGCTCAACTCTCTATAATGGCATTATCCGTATTGAGGAAGATGCCTTGCAGGTTCATCTTCAGCCCTTCCGGATTAGTCGCCCGCTCCATCGCAATTTCTTCGGTGATGGCACCTTCGTTGACCAGGTGGAGCAAACCCTGATCGAACGACTGCATGCCTTCCTGGGTGCTCGCTTCGATGGCGTTTGGCAGTTTTGACAGCTGATCCTGCCCCAGCAACTTGCGCACTAGCGGCGAATTGATCATGATCTCGACGCCCGGCACTAAACCCTTGCCGATCGCCCGCGGAATCAGGCGTTGGCTGATGATGGCCCGTAAATTCGTCGCCAGCGCAAGGCGAATTTGGTCGCGCTCCCCATGTGGGTAGAAATCGAGAATACGCTGGATCGACTGCGACGCATTGGTCGTGTGCAGGGTCGTCAACACCAAGTGTCCGGTGTCGGCTGCCTGTAATGCTGCGTCGAAACCCTCGCGCGTCCGCATCTCACCAACGACAATAACATCCGGGTCCTGGCGCAGTGAGTTGATCAAAGCCGAATGGAAGGACGACGTGTCCAAGCCTACTTCGCGCTGGTCGAAGATACATTTGTCGTTGTTGAAGGTGTATTCGATCGGGTCTTCGATCGTGATGATGTGGCGCTCGAAATTCCGGTTCATGTGCTCCATCATGCACGCGAGCGTCGTCGACTTACCCGAGCCCGTTGTCCCGGTCACCAGGACAATGCCGCGCTGGCTGTTGGCAATATCGAGAATCGTCTCAGGGAGGCCGAGTTCGTCCAGCAGAGGCACCGCCGCTTTGACATGACGCATTACCATCGCCATCAGTCCGCGCTGGCGGTACAGGTTGATACGGAACCTACCGATACGGTTGACCAGGATCGCGAAGTTGGTGTCCCCGGTCTTGTCGAATTCCTCCAGGCTTTTGTCGGAAATGATTTCAGAGACGGCTTCCAGCAGGAATTCCTTCGATATCACGACGTCCGACATATGCTTCAACCCGCCGTCGATCCGCAGCATTACCGGAGAGTCTTCGCGGATGTACCAGTCGGATGCTCGGGCCTCGACACCCGTTTCGAGAATTGCACGCAGCCGGATCTTTTCCATTATATTCTGCTGTCTTTTTTTGCCGGGCACAGTTGCCCCGGCAGGAAGGGTTGTTACGTCTATCTAGTATACGCAGAGACGGCTTCGAAATCAAGACCCACGGCTCTGAACATTGAGGCTGGCAACCGTGAAGCGAGGTGTAATAGACGCTTGAAACGTAGTGGACCCGACGCTACCGTATCCATTCGATTTTCGAAAGAAATCTTTGTGCGCCCGTAGCTCAATTGGATAGAGCGTCTGGCTACGGACCAGAAGGTTTGGGGTTCGAATCCCTACGGGCGTGCCAGTTGATCATGAGGGCAAGGTAGCTCAGATGGTAGAGCAGGGGACTGAAAATCCCTGTGTCGGCGGTTCAATTCCGCCCCTTGCCACCACCTCCTCCACCAAATGGCTATCCGTCCAGCCGGTTTGTTACACGAACCGTATCGCCATCGGGTATTCCCAGAGATCGCCGTTGCTTGCCTTGATGGCGCCGATGACCGGAAAGACGACCGCCAGAATGCCCAGCACGAAGAGGATCGGGATGCCGATGATGACAAACGCCAGTAGAAATGCAACCACGGAGTAGATCAGAAAACTGATCAGCCAGTTGGCGACTGCCCGGCCGTGGACGTCGCACTCCGGAATCTTGTCCTTCTGCATTTGCCAGATGACAATCGGCACGATCCATCCGACCAGTGGTACCAGGCAGCCGCAAAGCTGCGTGAGGTGGATCAACATCGGCCATAGTTTTCTGGCTTCCAGGGCATCGGGCATTGAAGACGAATTGCCGCTCAGGACCTTTGCTTTCGCCGTCTCGAATTCTTGTTCTGAAAGTGTGCCCTGTTCTCTCAATTCATTCAGTCTGCTCAGTTCATCTGATATGCTCATTTCCGTAGTCTTTCTCCAATGTTATGTCTTGTAGCCGCAGCGACGCTGCTACCGCGGTGCCGCGTTTGACTTGTCGTTGAGCGACCAATCGTAGGGCAGCCAGTCGATTCCCGGTTCCCGGCCCTTGTCGAGCTGTGCTTTGAGATCTGCATTGAAGTCTCCCGCATATTTAAGCACCGAACCGGAGGCCTGTTCGAAGTCCCCACCGTACCATTGATATAGCTTTGTCAGCCCCACGCGGTTTGTCCGCTTCTTAAACTTGAACCAGCTGGCGTGGTTGTGCACAAACGCCGTCTGCGCCTCCAACTGCTCCTCCAGGCGCTCTGTAGCGAATGCTTCGCTGCGCAGCGGCGGGCAGCCCACGGCCGCACACACCAGGGCGAAATGAATCCGTGGCTCCACGAAGGCCGGTCGGATCTGCTTGTGCTCGATCTGGTTCAGACTCCATGTATGGCCACCCGCTTCCCAGCGGACCAGGTCCCAGGCATTCGGAATGTCCTGGATCGAATCGATCGGATAGTGCTCGACGATCAACTTTATCGTGAACGCGTTGTAGGCATTGAGCAGGAACACCAGCCGCTCTGAACGCCCGAGTTCGTCCAGCGGCGCTGTCTCTACAGCCGCCAGATACTCGTCAAGTGTTCTGACGTCCGTTTTGATACCGGCGTAATCCACCCAGCCGTTGGCGTCAACATGCTTCTTCAGCAACGTGTCCAGTGGGGAATGGTCGAAATTCGGCCCGTCTGGTTCGTCCTTATACGCCTCGCGGAGATTGACTGCGGGAGGACCGAACAATTGGTTGATGAAGCTTTCGACCGCACTACGGTTAGCTGCTGCACATGCCCCAAAAATAATCGTCAGGATGATTACAATCAGCGCCGCCCACAAAGCCCTGCGCCCGTTTTTTGTGCCTTCATGTCGGGATGTCATCTTTCGTTTCTGTGGTTATGTGGCAATATACGTTAGCCTTGTGGATTATGCTTGTTGAATAATGCACGCATCCGCAGATAGTAGCCAGGCAATTTGCCAAATTGCATACGAGATGACTACCAAACGCCAAATCTATGTTGTTACTTTCCTGGTCGATGCTGCGTCCGGAGCATTTATTTTTGCTGTCGGGCGTCTACTGGCCGAGGAAAGTGTCGGCCTGCTCAGCCTGGGTTTTGTCGGTGCCGCTGCCGCTGCCGGCTGGGCGATCGTCGCTCTGCCGGCGGGTCAACTGAGCGACCGGAGTGGTCGCCGCTTCACCGCGTTGCTCGGCGCCTCGCTGCTGTTGATCAGCACTGTGGGGGCCTTCGCCTTCCAGAATTTCCGCGGGCTTTTCCTGGCCTTCTATTTCTTCTGCGGCGTCGGTGCCGGTGCTTTTTATGCCGGCCTCATTCCCTGGCTCGGTGACCTTGACAGCGGTGCGTCGCGCAAGGAGAAAACGCGGACACTGATGATATTCTGTTTTGCCTGGAACCTGGGGTTACTTGGTGGCAAAGCTGCCGCCGGCCTCCTTTTCGTCGTCAATGCGTTCGCTCCGATCGTCCTTGCCGTATTGCTGTCGGGCGTGGCCCTGATTTTGTTGTTGCGCCTGCCATCAGATGTCCGTGCGCCTGAGTCTGAGCTGCCGCCGCCGCCCATGATAGTAGACCAGCGGCTGTCCGTTGCGTTTGGCCGCATGTGCTGGGTGGCCAATATTGCCGGTACCTGCTGCGTCGGCATTGTCATGTACCTCTTGTCCGACCTTGCCGTTGCTCTTGACGTGTCGGCACCCGGCCAGGGGTTGATCCTGGGGCTCATGCGTGTTGCGGTCATGGTCGCCTATCTGGCGATGCATTGCTCTGATTTCTGGCAGCATCGCTTGACAGTCATCATTGGCGCCCGTCTCCTTGGGCTTGCCGGCCTGGCTGTCGTCTGTGTCGCCACCGGTTCTCTCGGACTCCTGATCGGACTGAGCTGCCTTGGCTGCATGTTGGGCTTCAACTACTTCTCCAGCCTCTACTATGCTACCTCGGGAAGCAGCGATTGCCGGCGCGGCCGTGCTTGTGCCGTTGTCGAATTCACCGTCTCGTTAGGTGTTGTCATAGGCACTCTCCTGGGCGGCTTCGCCGGCGTGGCCTTGGGGTTCCGGGCCCCCTATCAGATGGCGTTCGTTATTATTGTTGCCATGTTTATCCTCGAGCTACTTGTTTTCTTATTTTACGTCGCCCCGGTTCACGCCGCCGCCAAAAAACGAATTCTCGATACCTCTAACAAAAACAAGTGAAATAGCTGAGTGAGCGGAAAGCTTGTATCTCTTGAAAAGGCAGGCTCTTAAAGAGACAGGAAACTTAAAGCGGGGGATACAAGCATATCAGAGAGAGCAGCCGAGACGGCCTCGGGCGAGTTGGAAGGCGGTCATTTCGGAGGAATTGAGGTAGGGGTCGTAGTCGCCACACACACAGCTCGCACACAATTCCAGCAATGCCTGCTGATCGTGTACCGCATCGCCTGAAAGATGGAGGTCGGCGCCAGTATCGGGCGTTGTCGAAATCAGCAGGGTGGGAATCATCGGATTCGCTTGGGACACCTCGCTGTCGGTGACGACGCAGATGACCTGAACCCCGGCAGCGCCTATACCACTTAGAAGTTCTATGTCGTCGCTGTTGGGTGCGTCCATTATGTGAAAGCCGGCACGTCCGCTTGTCCGCCCATAGGCCATCGTCGGCTGCACTGTCTCGAGACCCAGTCTCGAACAAAAAACATCGGATGCCAGGATGGAAGCATTGGCCGTCACGACGATCGTGCCACCGCCGGCGACGATGGTGGCGGCGGCAATCGCAAGTGTCTCAGCGGTCGTGTCAGTGACAGGTTCCAGGCTGTGCAACCCGACGCTGCAGCCAGCTGGGGCGGTAGCAGGCAGCCCCTGCTGCAGGCGGTCAATGACCCATTGCTCGATTTTCTGTGTCACGGCGTCGATTCCACCGTCGAGCTGAATGCTGCCCCAGCCGAATGCGGTTGGATCGACACCGCGCGTTGCGAGGAGATCTTCGAAAAAGTCGTTGTGGAATTTCTCGCAGCCATGCTCGAGCAGGACGCCGACCTGCACGTAGGGATGCACGAGATATCCGGCGAGAGTACGCGCGGCGATGTCATCCTCACCGGAGGAGCATCCACATCCCTCAGTGTGGGGCAATGCCACGTACTGCCTGACGCCGGCATCCGCGCCGATTGCTTTGTCCTGGAGCGACGCGGCGATGAGGCCGGCGACCTGGCTGGAGCACAGGCTGTTTGGCAGGATCAGGCCGAGTTTTCGCGGCACGTCACGCCAGGGTTGCCAGTCGGCTGCGGCTGCGGTGTCGATTTTCAGTGGCTGGTCATCGAACTCTTCCCCGGCTGCGATTGCGGCGGGGGAAGCGCCGGGCGTCTGCATCCAGTCACGCCAGATCTGCACCTGTGAATGGTTGGCGCGCTCGCCGGCGGTACGCTTGCCGCCGGCAACGGCTATTGATTCCTCGAAGGTACCCTGGGTCAACGTCGGCATGTCGATGCCATCGAGGTAGCGGCCGGCGTTGATGTCCATTTCGTTTTCCAACAGCTCATAGCGTCCGGTGGTGGTTACGACCTTGACAGTCGGGACGAACGGGAAATTGGTGATCGAGCCGTTGCCTGTAGTGAAGAAAATCAGGTTGCCGCCGCCGGCGACCTGTCCGGCGATACTCTCGAGGTCATTGCCGGGGGTGTGCATGAAATAGTAGCCGGGCTCGGCCATCAACTCGGCGTAGTCGATCGAGTAATCCAGCCGCATATCGGGTGTTTTCTTGCGGGCTGCACCAATGGATTTTACGATGATGTTGTAGAGACCGCGCAAACGGTTCCCTCCGGATGGGTTGCCTTCGGCGCTTTGTCCGTGCCACGATGCGAGGGCGCGGAACTCTTCTATGTACTCGAGGTATTTCCTGGCGGTCTGGTGATCGCGCACATTGCTGAGCATGTAGGGTTCGGCACCGATGAGTTCGGTGGTTTCGGCGATACAGGCTTTGCCGCCGTATTGCACGATTGACTTTGCCAGAGCGCCAATGAGGGGGTTGGCAGAGATGCCGGAGAAGGCATCGGACCCGCCGCACTGCAGGGAAAGGTTGAGGTTGGCGATGGATTGCGGTGTGCGCCGGGTACGATCAACGTCGTCGAGCCAGGCGAGAATCGTTTTTCTTCCATCGGCAATTACCTGCTCGGTTCTTTTGCCGCCGGCGCTCTGAAAGGCGACCGGATGACTGCGCCAGTTGTAGGCTTGCGTCTCGAGAAAGTTATGCAGGCTTTCGTTGTTGACGGGTTCGTCGCCGACATCGACGGCGAGCACGGCGCCGACGTTGGGGTGGACAACAAAACCGGCCAGTGCCCGCACGAAAAAGTCTTGATTGTTCGGCATCTGTCGGCTGCCGCCTTCGGTATGCATCACCGGCACAACGCCATCAATGTTTGGGTGGCTGGAGTCGATCGAGGCGGCGATACGTTTGACGACGGCATTGGTGCGCGAAGTTGTGGCGAGAACGACGATGTAATTGCGGGTGCCGACACCGCGTCCGTTGGCACGGAGGTATCCGTCGAACGTCCGGTCAGTGGGCAGGCGCGGCAGTTGTTTGCCGATGTTCAGCGTGGCGGTGTCGAGGTGGTATGGCTCGGCAAAATCATCGAAATTCGCGGATTCCGGCAGCGACAAATCCAGCCGCCGTCCTTGCAACGACTCGAGCATGAGATCGTTGCACAGGTATTCGCCGGGTGTGATGTCTCGTCTGGCGGTCCCGAACGGCAGCCCCCAGGACAAGACCCTGGCGCCTACGGCGATTGTGGAGTCCGCAAAACGGTGGCCTTCGAGGACGGTGTGGGACAGCGTGTAGCGGGCGTCGTCACGGGCGATTTCGGTACCGGCTTCGAGGCGGCGGATCGTGATCGCGACGTTGTCGGCGGGATCGGCCAGTCGGGCAACGTCACTAAATGCAATAGCTTTTGCCATGTCAATTCTTTTCCCAGAGGTTCGCGGGGTAGGTGTCTTCGTTGATGAGGCTTTGGACAGCGGCCATGATCAGCGGCTTATCCAGCTGGTAGGTGATGCCGTGCCAGCGTTCCTGTGAGTGCAGAACAGTCAATCGGGCGCGGCTCTCGCCGATGAGTTCGTCGATGATCACGGGCAGGAGAAACTCTGACTTCGGGTCTTTGCCGTGTTTCTCCAGGAACGGCACGAATCGTTTCTGCAACTGTTCGAACACGCGCGGCATGAAGCCCCAGAAGTTCATCGATGTCGGTTCGTCACCGGTGAACTCGGTGGTTGTGCGGTTCTCCTCCTGCATGCGGGCGCCGCCGTCGCAGCGCTCGATTTTGAGGCACTCGCGGACGGTTTGCAGATATCCGTCCTCGCTGACCTTGCAGATGCCGCGCGCGACGGTGCCGTGGTCGGAGAGTGTGTTTCCGAGACGGAACGCCACCAAAGCGTATGTCGGCGCGTTGAGGTCTTGGAGCGTTGCGAGGTGCTCTGCGAGAACGGCAAAGGTGGTGCGCCCGTAAAAATCATCGGCGTTGATCACGGCAAAGGGTTCGTTGACGTGGCCGCGACAGGCCAGCACGGCGTGGCCGGTGCCCCAGGGCTTGGTCCTGTCTGCTGGGGCGACAAAAGGCTCGGGCAGTGCGTTGATGTCCTGAACGACATAGTGTGTATCGATCTGCGACTCGAAACGCTGGCCGATATGTGTTCGAAAGTCTGCTTCGATGGTGCTATTGACGATGATCACCAGCTTGCCGAAGCCGGCCCGTAAGGCGTCATAGATCGAGTAGTCGATGATGATCTCGCCGGCCGGTCCGATCGGATCGATCTGCTTGCAGCCGCCGTAGCGGCTGCCGATCCCGGCGGCCATGATGACCAGTGTTGGTTTCATGGTTTCTGGACAATAGTAGAATGAAAGATGCAAGGTGGGGAGACAAACGGCTAAACGTGAAGGTAGTCGCGGTCCATTGATTTTTAAAGTTACGGATTCATGTGCCGCCGTTCTGGCGCTATTGTATACAGCGAATCTTTGGAGTCCATGACATGCTCATCAAAACTAGATCTTACGCCCGAGCGGGGTTGCTTGGCAATCCGTCCGATGGTTTTTTCGGCAAGACCATTTCTTTCACGATGTCGAACTTCGTAGCGGATCTGGAGCTGTGGGAGAGCCCGGAGATTCATTTCGTCACGGGCGCTGTGGAAGACCTCCGATTCGACAGCCTGGACAATCTTTTGACCGAGATCGGGCTGTACGGGTACTACGGGGGCATTCGTCTGCTGAAAGCGACGACCAAGGTGTTTGTAACCTGGTGCCGTGAGAACGGTGTAGAGCTGCCAAACCGGAATTTCACTGTTCGTTACCTGTCGACAGTCCCGCGCCTGGTGGGCATGGGCGGGTCCAGCGCCCTGTGTACGGCGATGTTCCGGGCGTTGATGCAGTTCTACGAGATCGATGTGCCGATGCAGATCATTCCGACTCTGTGTCTGCGGGCAGAGACCGAGGAGTTGACGATCCAGGCGGGGTTGCAGGATCGAGTCATCCAGGTGTACAACGGCGTGATGTTCATGGATTTCGACGAGCAGCTCATCAAGTCACGTGAGTACGGCGACTACAAGCGCATCGAGAAAGCCGGCATGCCGAACGTCTATGTGGCCTATGACCGGGTACAGGCGGAAGTCTCGGGCAAGTACCACGGTGATCTGCACAGCCGCTTCGACCGTGGCGACAGCGACGTGATTGATGCGATGCACGAATTTTCGGACATCGCACAGCGCGGCTACGAATGTCTGATGCAAGGGCGGCCACACGAATTGTCAGCGCTGGTGGATCAGAACTTCGACGTCCGCGAACGCATCTCCGGCAACGGCATCTCCCCGGCCAACCGCAAGATGGTTTCGGTCGCGCGTGACGCCGGTGCATCTGCGAAGTTCGCAGGCAGCGGCGGGACGATCGTTGGAACGTACAAAGACGACACGGCACTTCAAGTGTTACGCGAGCGTCTTGAGGCGATCAACTGCGAAGTTGTCGTACCGGAAATCCCGGACGTATGACAGCGGTGCGTACAGCCATTCTGCCCGCCGCCGGCCTAGCGACGCGTTTTCTGCCGGTCACCAAGGCTGTGCCCAAGGAGCTTTTGCCGTTGGGCAACAAGCCGGTGATCCACTGGATTGTCGACGAAGCGGTGGCGGCGGGTGTTGAAGAGATTGTCCTGGTGATCAGTCCGGACAAGACGGTTATTCGCGAATACTTCTCGCCGGCCCCGGCATTGGACGATATTCTGCAGGCGCGCGGCAAGCCCGAACTATTGGACGAACTGAACCGCCTGCTCGATCGTGTCGCCTTTACCTTTGTCACCCAACATGAGCCCAGTGGTCTGGGGCATGCCGTACTCTGCGGCCGCGACGCGGTCGGAGATGAACCCGCGTTGGTATTGCTCGGCGACGCACTGATCACCGCAGAGGTGCCGGTTGCGCGTCAGCTTGTCGCCGTATTCGAACAGGTCGGCAACAGTGTGCTCGGCCTGGAAGAAGTCCCGGATGAAAAGGTGATGTCGCGTGGAATTGTCGCTGCCGAAACAACGCCGGACGGCTTCCTTCGTGTCAGCGATGTCGTCGAGAAACCGCCAGTTGCGGAGGCTCCAGGCAATCTTGCCATCTCCGGCCGTTACCTGTTGACGCCTGCGGTGTACGGCTATTTGGAATCTGCGGCGCCACGGCCGGACGGGGAGATTTGCCTGACGTCGGGGATTGCCGGTCTGATTGCGGACGAGGCGGTGTATGGCTGTGTCTTCGACGGCGTGCGTCACGACACCGGCACACCGGCCGGGTATTTGAAGCTTCTGAATACGCTGGTGACGCAGTAGTGGCAAAATGAACGGCGGCAGAGGCCCGTTCCGCTTGCTTGCAGCTGTGTCAGAGATGCCTGTCGATGATCGCGCCGAGTTGATCGATCTTTTCTTCGATATCCTTGACCAGGTGAAATTGGGTATGGGTGCGGTCGAGATTCTCCTCGGCGTAATGAATCTTGTAATAGGTGTCGCCGTTGAGGTAATCGGCTAAGAAGCGGATGCCGTTCTCGAAAGTCATGAGAAAACCGGCATGCGGCAACAGTTCAATCTCCCGCGTCTGCAGAAATGACTTTGCTTCGCCGACGTAGCCGCGGACCAGCGCTTCGTAGCGTTCGATGTCGAGTGACACTTTGCTAAGGTCCTTTTCATTCTCGGCGAAGTCGCCGGTCGAGGTCCGGACCAGTTCGCCGAAGTCATACAGAAGTGAACCTGCCATGACTGTGTCCAGGTCGATGACGCAAACACCGTCACCGGTTTTAACGTCGAGCAGGACATTGTTTATCTTTGTGTCGTTGTGCGTGACGCGCACGGGAATCTCGCCGGATTCCAGGCCGTCGGTAACGATCCGGATCTTGTCTTTGCGGGCCAGCGCGAAATTGATTTCATCGCGGCATTGGGCGACTCGCCCGGCGGTGTCTGCGGCGATAGCGGATTCGAGTGCCGCCATGCGTGAGGGCGTATGATGGAAGCCGGGAATCGTTTCGTTGAGATCGTTGGCGTCGAGGTCAACGAGCATCCTCTGAAACCTGGCAAATGCGAAGCCGGCCGCCTCCGCCTGGCTCGGGCTCTGGACGAAGTCGTGATACTCGGTGTTCTCGACGAAAACGTAGGTGCGCCAGTAGTGGCCGTCGATGTCGCGGCACAACGTGTCGCCGTTGCGTGCCTTGACGATTTCCAGCACCTGCTGCGGACCCGAGTCGAGTTGGCTGCCGAGATGTTCACAGACCCGGACAATGTTGCTCATCATGCCGACGGGATCCTTGAAGACCTGATGGTTCAGCCGCTGGTGGATGAACCGCCTGGAACCATCGCCGTCCCTGTAGGTCGCGGCGTACGTATCGTGGATATGCCCGTTGCCGTAGGGTGTGCACTCGACGAGGTCGCCCTCGATCGCGAATCCGGCCAGTACGTTTTTGATGTCATCTGGGACCATGCCACTGAACGTAAGTGCGAACAGTTCATGATTCAAGATTGCCGCGCCCGGACATGCCGTCAAAATAAGATGCCTTTCGACTGGAACCTCAGCGTCCTTACCGACGACTAAGGAGGGTGAGCGCTCAACCCCCGCAATCACACATTCAACTCAAACATCGAAGAGGTTTCCGATGAAATCCAAGTTGCTGATCGTCCGTTTCGCCGTTACTATCGCTGTCACCGGCCTGGCGCCCGAGGCGTCCGGGGTGGAATCGATGCGGCTGTTTCAGTCGCTCAACCTGGCGGCCCAGAGATGATGCGACACATGCTGATCGACCATCTCGACCGCCGGTTGGACTTCGCGCCGGTGCAGCGGTCGAAGTGGAGCGCGTTTTTGCTGAGGCGGACGGAGAGTTGATGGGCTTGCGCCGGGAGCATCAGCCGCAGACCGATGCGATCACCCAGCGGGCGATTAACGAGCTTGCGGTGCATCTGGATAACAGCCAGCACAACAAATTGGAAATCATCTACGCGTCGGCTCATAATGATTGGGAGGTTTCGAATCGCGCCGGCGCTTCAAAAACGCATCCGGACGTCAGTTCGACGCCGCGGCAAGATGGCAGCCGCTGACTTGGATTTGTGCTGTAAGGTCATTATAATTATTAGGTTGGCACAATTCATGTGTCCAATCTGTGGAAAGTTTTTTCCCAAGCCATCCATTTCAGGGCGAAACATGGATAAGTTGTCATATCTCAACAACACCAACGGTGCGTTCATCGACGATTTGTACCGGCGCTACATCGATGATCCGCAGTCGATCGAGCCTTCCTGGCAGCGTTTTTTCGAGGGTGTCGAATACACGACCCAGCGCAAAGAAGCCGGCGAAGAGGTCAACACCAGCGACAGGGAAATCGCGACGATGAAGCTGATTAACGCTTACCGGGAACGTGGCCATCTTTTGGCCAAGACCAATCCGGTGCGGCCGCGTCGCTATCACATGTCGGATCTGAACCTTGATTTTTTCGGACTCACCGAGATGGATCTCGATCTCGAGCTCGACGTCAGCAGCCAGATCAATCTTGAACGGACCACGCTGCGTGGCATCGTGCGGCATCTGAAGAAGACCTATTGCCGTTCGATCGGTGTCGAGTACCGGCACATTCCGGATTCGCGGATCCGGCGCTGGCTGAACCACCATATGGAATCGAGCGGCAACGACCCGGCATTCACCAATGAAGCGCGCGGTCGGTTCCTGAAGAAACTGGCCAAGGCGGTTGGTTTTGAGAATTTTTTACACGTCAAGTATGTTGGCCAGAAGCGTTTTTCTCTGGAAGGCTGCGAGTCGTTCATTCCGGCGCTTGACGCGGTGTTTCAGCAAGGCGCCGAGCTGGGTGTGAGAGAGTTCGTGCTTGGCATGGCCCATCGCGGGCGGCTGAACGTGCTGGTGAATCTCTTCGGAAAATCTTACGAGCAGATGTTTTCACAATTCGAAGGTGGCGCTTTGCCGGAAGACGTGTATGGCGACGGCGATGTCAAATATCACCAGGGGCATTCAGCGGACATTATCACTGACAGCGGCGCGCCGTTGCACCTTAGCCTGGCCTTTAACCCGTCGCATTTGGAAGCCGTCTGCCCTGTCGTGCTCGGCAGTGTGCGTGCCAAAGGCGAGCGCATGTTCAAGAATGATTTTTCAAAGATCGTCCCGGTCGTGGTGCATGGCGATGCTTCAATTTCAGGGCAGGGCGTTGTTTACGAGTGCGCGAACCTGAGCGGGCTCGACGGCTATTCCACCGGCGGCGCGATTCATATCGTCATCAACAATCAGGTCGGCTTCACTGCGAACTATCGTGAGATGCGCTCGAGCCTGTATTGTACGGACATTGCCAAGGTGACCGAGTGTCCAGTGTTCCATGTCAATGCCGACGACACCGAAGCCGTGATTCATTGCGCCCAGATGGCGGTCAAGCTGCGGCAGGAATTTGGTATCGATGTGTACATCGATATTCTCGGCTATCGCCGCCACGGTCACAACGAAGGCGACGACCCGAACTTCACACAGCCGTTGCTGTACAAAGCGATCTCCCGCCACCCTACGGTCCTCGACATTTACACCAAGACCCTGATCAGGGACAAGGTAATGGACAAGGACGAGGCGCAGAAGATCGCGACCGACTTTCATGCCGAACTGCAGGACAGCCTCGACGACGCCCGTGAGCACAAGCCGTCGATCGAAGTGGATTTTCTGGGGCGGCAATGGAGCGGCTATCGTTCAGCGCAATCGGAAGATTTCGATCAATCGGTAGACACTGGCGTGTCTCGCAGGAAGCTGATGAAGATTGCAGACACTCTCGTTGCCGTGCCGGATGGGTTTGCGATCTATCCGAAAATGCAGCGCATCATCGACGGCCGCAAGCAACTGATTTTCGACGAGGGCCAGGTGGACTGGGGGCTGGCGGAGTTGCTTGCTTACGGTTCGCTGCTGACCGAGCAAGTGCCGGTTCGCATCTCCGGACAAGACTGTAAGCGCGGCACATTTGCTCATCGCCATTCGGTGTTGTTCGATGCCAATGACGAGACCGAGTACCTGCCGTTGAACCATATTCAGAAAAGCCAGGAACGTCTTCAGATTTACAATTCGCATTTGTCGGAGTACGGCGTCATGGGTTTCGAGTACGGCTATGCCGTGGCTATGCCCAATGGCCTGGCTATCTGGGAGGCCCAGTTCGGCGACTTCGCCAATGGCGCCCAGATCATCATCGATCAGTTCATCAGTTCGGCCGAATCGAAGTGGCAGCGCATGTGCGGTCTCGTGCTGTTCTTGCCGCACGGTTATGAAGGCCAGGGGCCGGAGCATTCCAGTGCGCGCATCGGCCGCTACCTGGAGCTGTGCGCCGAGCTCAACATGATCGTCTGCTATCCGACAACTGCTGCAAACATGTTTCATCTGCTACGCCGCCAGATGCATACGGAATTCCGCAAGCCACTGATCGTGATGACGCCGAAAAGTCTGCTGCGCCATCGCCTGACGCGTTCCGACGTGACCGAACTGACAGTCGGTCGGTTCCGCGAAATCATTGACGACGATGCCGTCGATCCGAAGACGGTCAAGCGTGTGCTGCTTTGCTCCGGCAAGATTTATTACGAGCTCCTCGAGTATAAGCAGGCCGCGGATATTGATTCAGTGGCGATTGTGCGGCTCGAGCAACTCTATCCATACCCCAGAAAACAGGACGCCGAGCTGCGTGAGAAGTATGGATCCGCCGAATGGATTTGGGTTCAGGAGGAAGCTGCCAATATGGGGGCATGGAATTCCGTGCGCGACCGTTTCGAAGGCATCGTATTCCGGCTCGTCTCCCGGAAGGAATCGGCGAGTCCGGCGACCGGTCTCGCAGCGCGACATAAGGTAGTCCAGCAATCTCTCGTTGTCGATGCTTTCGCCGGCCAGTAACGGCTGTTGCCCTCGGCGGGCCGCCGACTTCCCGACACCACCCCCATTGGGCAACCATTACCACAGCTTGACATCCGACACTTGACACATGATACATTATCTTATGAGCAAATTAGAAATTACCGTGCCGGCTGCCGGCGAGTCCGTTAGCGAGGGCGACATTGCCCGATGGTTCAAAGAAGACGGCGACATGGTCGAACTCGACGAGCCGTTGCTCGAATTGGAAACGGATAAGGCCTCCTTAGAGATTCCCAGTCCGGGTAGCGGCCGCCTGAGTATCACGGTGCCCGAGGGCACGATAGTTCTGGTCGGGGAAGTGGTTGGACACGTTGACACCGCCCAGTTCGAGCAAGCCGAACGTCCGCCACAGGCCGACGAAGCGTCTCCGTCCGTCAGCGGGCAGACGGAGACGTCGGAGGTCGAGAGCGCGGAAGAAGACACGATAAAGGCTTCTACCACTAAGAACGTCGAAATGCCGTCGCCTGCCGCCCGCAAGCTGATGGTCGAGAATCAGGTTTCAGCACAGGACGTGCCCGGTACCGGCAAGGGCGGGCGCATAACCAAGGCCGATGTGCTGCGATATATCAAAGAGCGCGATGACATGGAAGCGACGGCCGACATCGATCGGTTCGAAAGCAAGGCGCCACCACCGCAGCCTGCCGATAGCGAGCCGGCGAGACCGGCGGGGAGCGATGAAACGGCGCCGATGCCCGGTGTGCCGGCACCGCCCGGCGCACCAGCACCGCCCGGCGCACCAGCACCAGCACCGCCCGGCGCCCGGCCGACACGTCGAGAGCACATGAGCCGCCTGCGCCGAACGATCGCCGAGCGGATGGTCTCGGCCAATCAGTCGATGGCTCTGCTGACGACGTTCAACGAAGTCGACATGTCGCGAGTCATGGAGATGCGCACGAACTACAAAGAAGCGTTCAAGAAAAAGTACGATGTCAACCTCGGCTTCATGTCGTTCTTCATCAAATCGGCGACGCAGGCGCTGATGGATTTTCCGGCGATCAACGCCTATATCGAGGAAGAGGATATCGTTTACCACGATTACTGCGACATCTGCATCGCTGTCGCGACAGCGAAAGGCTTGGTGGCGCCAGTCGTCCGCGACACGCAGACGTTGTCGTTTGCCGACGTGGAGAAAACGGTTTACGATCTGGCGAGCCGCGGCCGCAACGGCAAACTGTCGATCGATGATCTGACGGGCGGCACGTTTACGATCACCAACGGCGGTGTGTTCGGTTCAATGCTCTCGACGCCGATCGTCAATCCCCCGCAGAGCGCCATTCTCGGGATGCACAACATCGTCCAGCGCCCGACTGTGGTTGACGGTGAAGTCGTGATTCGTCCGATCATGTATGTGGCGCTGTCGTACGATCACCGGATTATCGATGGCGCCGAGGCCGTGCAGTTTCTAGTGACAGTGAAGCAGTTCATTGAAAATCCGTCACGACTGCTGATCCAGGTCTAAGGCGCGCTTTGTCAAACCAATACCAACTGATCGTGATTGGCGGGGGCCCGGGCGGCTATGTCGCCGGCATCCGGGCGGCCCAGCTCGGCATGCATGTCGCCGTGATCGAGAAAGGCTCGACGCTTGGCGGCACCTGCCTGAACGTTGGCTGCATCCCTTCGAAAGCCCTGCTCGATTCTACGGAGCTTTACCACCAGGCGAAGGAGAAGTTTGCCAGTCACGGCATCGGTGTCGGTGACCTGCAGTTCGACCTGGGAAAAATGCTCGGGCGCAAGGACGAAGTCGTTTCAGCGACCGTCGTGGGCATCGATTATCTGTTCAAGAAGAACAAGATCGATCGGTTCACCGGTACCGGCAGTTTTGTCGATCCCAACACGGTCCGGGTCTGTGGCGAGAAAACCGAGGACCTGACCGCGGACAACGTCATTATCGCGACCGGCTCGGAGAGTATGCCGCTGGCGGTTGCACCGGTTGACGGTAAGCGGGTGATCACGTCGACTGAAGCGTTGAACCTGGGGGAGGTGCCGGGGCACATGGTCGTCATCGGCGGCGGTGCCATTGGCCTGGAGCTCGGATCGGTATTCGGTCGCCTGGGCTCGCAGATCACCGTCATCGAATTCATGGACAACATCATTCCGGGCATGGACAGCGATCTCGGCAAGGCCCTGCAGAAGGCGCTGCGCCCGCTGAATTTCAAGTTCCATCTGCAGACCGTCGTGACCGGCACCAAAGTGGGCGGCGACAAAGTCACGGTCACAGCAACCGACAAGCAAGGCGGGGAACTCACTGTCGAGAGTGATTACGTTCTGGTCGCTGTTGGGCGTCGGCCTTATACAGACGGGCTCGAACTGGCAACGGCGGGCATTGAAGTGGATGGCCGAGGTCGTATCCCGGTCAACGAGAGACTGCAGACGGGGGTGCCGCACATTTACGCGATCGGCGATGTCGTTGCCGGACCAATGCTGGCACACAAGGCCGAGGAAGAGGGCGTTGCCGCGGTCGAATGGATCGCCGGAGAGCAGCCGCAACTCAATCACAACACGATTCCGGGCGTTGTTTACACGTGGCCGGAAGTTTCGGCGGTCGGCAAGACTGAGCAGGAACTGAAGGAAGCCGGCCGGGAGTACAAGGTTGGCAACTTTCCGTTCAAGGCCAGCGGCCGGGCTCGCGCCGCCGCCGAGACCGACGGTTTCATAAAGGTCCTAGCCGACGCGGAGACCGACGAAATCCTCGGGGTCCATATGATTGGTCCGCGCTGTGCCGACCTCATTGCCGAGGCTGTCGTGGCAATGGAGTACCGTGCCTCGGCGGAAGATATCGGCCGCATCATCCATCCGCATCCGACCTTTACGGAATCCTTCAAGGAAGCCGCGTTGATGGCAACGGCCGACCGGGCGCTGCATTTCTGAGCGATGGATGTCGGCACGTGGCTGCGGCCGTGAATGTATGCCGAGACATCGAACGGACGAAGGCGCCCCCCCCCGAATACCGGTCGATCAACGCTTGCGCTGCTTTGGTGCGCCGGCGGGCAGCTTCTTGGGGTCGGTGTGTTTCATCCACTGCAGCAGGCCGGACCAGTTGTTTGGTCCGACTTTTTTCTCGAAATACCGGTAGCCGTCGCCGTAGATCCTATCGGGCGAGGTTTGGATTGATTCGAGCTGATCTGCGAAATCTCGTTTCCGGCACAGGAGGACTGCGACATACTGGCAGATGCCTTCCTCGGCCCACAACGGCAGGCCATCGAGGTGCGGAAAGAACTCAGCGATCATGTCGTGGGTGAACTCGTGGACCGCGGTCGTCAGAAACGTGTCGGGCGAGAGTGCGTAGAGTATATAGATCGTCTTTTCGACTTTCTTCGCAGTTGTGGTCTTACCGAAGCCGTTGCGACTGGTCCTGGTAGTTTCAGTCCGGTGATAGAAACCATTGAGCTGCAGGCCGTCTTGCTGATCCACCCGCAGATTGGTACGCTTGTTGAGTTGATCGCGACCGACGAGTTTGAGCTTCGGGATCTGCCGGCTTTTTCGGGCGGTAATCCGGTAGAGCTCCTGGCGGGCGATCCGGAAGAGCTTCATCGCCTCTACCATGTCGTAGATGACGATCTTGTTGCAGGTTTCGCAGACATGCCGGAGGTCGGGCAGTTCGCCGCCGCGCAAGAACGGCAGTTGACAGGCTGTGCAGCGCGGGCTCTTGGCGTGGAGGTCGCAGAACACATGTCCCTTGATTGTGAGCCGCCGGATCAGCGGCTTTTCACAGACCTCGCATTGCGGCAGAATGCTTTCCAGGCAGGCATTCGAACAGAATTTCTTCTTTTCACTGATGATGTAGCGGCCTTTGAGCTTGATGCCGCAGTGATTGCACCCATCCAGGGTCGTCACAAAGCATGTTTGGGAGCAGTAGGCCTTGATGCCGGATGTGATGTAGCGGCCCTTGATTGATTTTGCACAGCTGCTGCAGTTCCGCGCTGCCTGGACGACGGCGGGGGACGCGAACAAGGCCAGTAATATCAAAACGACAAGCGGTGATCGTTTCATCGAATTTCCCGGCGTTTTTCAGGTTGAGGGCTCATGGAGGTACACCTTCATGTGACGCTGTTTCATGTGTGTTTATTCGGCGAGAGGATTGCGGTTTGTCGCAAATCACTTGTAGCCGCACATCGCATGCCGTATCTTTGGCGCTCTTTCACTCACCGACTCACATGCATGGAGAACTATACATGCCTTTCAAGCTATTGATTACTGATGTGGTATTTGAACCGGATATCGAGCAAGAGATTCTCGGTGACGGCGTCGAGATCAGCACGGAGACCGTCGAAGGCCAGCACGCGCCGGACGCGGTGTACAGCGCGGCCGATGCTTTGATGTGCTACCACACCCTCGAATTCCCTCCAGAGATCATCCGAAAACTCACCAACTGCAAGATCATTTCCCGCGTCGGTGTGGGCTATGACAACATCTGCCTGCAAACTGCAGCGGATATGGGCATCCTCGTGTGCAATGTGCCCGACTACGGGACCAACGAAGTTGCCGACCACGCCATCGGGCTGATGCTTGCGTTGTGCCGGGGGATTCCGCAGATCAACGAGGCAACGCGCAAGGGCGGCTACGATTTTGCCGCCTTCGGCAAGCTGCCGCGCCTGTGGGAGCGCAAGTTTGCCGTAGTCGGGCTTGGCCGCATCGGCACCGCTACGGCATTGCGTGCCAAAGCCTTCGGTCTCGATGTATGCTTCCATGATCCTTATCTTCCGGACGGCGTCGACAAGGCGCTGGGTATCACCCGCTACACGGACCTTTACGAAATGGTGGCTGCTGCCGACATCATTTCCATACACACGCCGTTGACAGTCGAGACCCGCAATCTGGTCAACGCCGAGTTTGTCGCGACCATGAAGGACGACGCCTACCTGATCAACACCGCCCGCGGCCCGATCGTTGATGTTGACGCGGTAGGTGATGCGTTGAAGGCCGGCCGCTTCGGTGGGGTCGGGATCGATGTGTGGCCGACCGAACCGCCGCAGGACGAAGCACTGATGACCGCCTGGCGCGCCCGTGAACCCTGGACCGATCGCCTGCTGGTGACCGCGCATGCGGCGTTCTTTTCTGGCGCCGGGATTCGTGAGATTCGTGAGAAAGCGACGCTCGAAGTCAAGCGCGTGCTGAACGACGAACCGCCGCGCAACTGCGTCAATGTCGATCTGTTGACTCACGCCCGTATCGGTGACGAGATGCTTGCCAGGGTCAAGCGCCTCAAGGAAGGACCGCCGCCGGGTTGATCGGAGCGGGACGGCATGGCGGGAGTATCCTTTGCAGCGTCAGACTATACTCAATGGATACTCTCGTCGACCTCGTGGTCGGCGGCGATCGGACTGAGCGATACCGCGGCGTTGGCGGCTTTGTCGCGATATGGGCTGGCCGGCCCCGGCGCCAGCCATTGCACGCCGTTGGTGATGACCTGCTGAATGTCGGTGTTGTGGTAGATTGGGAAGGTTTCGTGGCCGGGCCCGAAGTAGAAGACCCGGCCTTTTCCCCGGGTCCAGGTGCAGCCGGTTCTAAAGACTTCACCACCTTCGTACCAACTGATATAGATCAGTTCATCGGGTGTCGGGATGTCGAAATGTTCACCGTACATCTCGGAATGATCGAGTTCGATATAGGTGCCCAGGCCGTTGGTGATCGGGTGGCCGGGATTGACGCACCAGATACGCTCCAGTTCGGCGGCTTCACGCCACAACAGCCCGCAATCGGTACCCATCAGGCGTCTGAATATTTTTGAGTAGTGGCTGGAATGCAGCACCATCAGCCCCATTCCTTTCAGTACGCGCTGGTGGACCCTTTCGACGATCTCATCGGCCACCTCATGATGCGCTACATGCCCCCACCACAACATGACATCGGTATGATCGACCACGTCCTGTGTCAGGCCGTGCTCCGGTTCGTCGAGCGTTGCATAATTGATATCAACCGCATCGCCGAGCCGCTGTTTTACAGCTGCGCCGATGGTGTTGTGAATGCCGTCAGGATAGATGCCGCGAATGGTTTCGTTGTTTCTTTCATGGCGAAATTCATTCCAGATCGTGACGTGGATAGGCATGTTATGCTCTAACTCCGATGAAGGGGTGAGGAAGGTTATTCGTTACGATAAATAAGTCGTCAAAGTTTGTAAAGCATTAGGTAAACAACTACGCCGCTGACGGATACAAACATCCAGACCGGCCAGATCCAGCGGGCCAGCCGCTTGTGCCTGTCGAACGACTTGTGCCAGGCATGCCAGACCAGCACGATGATGAATGGCAACTGGACTATTGCCAGGATGACATGGGGGATGAGTACGGCAAAGTACAGTGGTCGCGTCCAGTCTTCTTTTAGATAAGGAACCGAACCGGCGTTTACGTGGTAGACGACATATGAAGTGAGAAACAGGACCGATGTGATCAGCGCCGCGATCATGAATCGCTTGTGCACCTCGCGGTTGCCGCGCCGGATGCTGATATATCCGCACAGAAGAAACACGGCGGCGGCACTGTTCAGGCAGGCATTGAGTGTCGGCAGATCGCTGAAAGTCATATGACGGGTTCTCTCACTTTGTTGTCCTGGCGAATTCGCCCTGCCAGGTGTCGGGTGGCGGCACGTCGATATATTCCTTGACGCGTTCGATCATTGCCAACGACGGGCCATCGTCGGGAATAATGGTGACTGCCTGTTCGAAATAATCGATGGCTTCCTTGAAACTGCGCTTCCAGTGAACCTTGAGGCCCAGGTCGTACAGTTCCAGGACCCGGCGCTGGTTATCGCGGATTTCGCCTTTCTTGGCCACCAGTTCGTAGACCTGGATTGGCACGGTCTTGCCCTTGACGATGATCTTGTCGAGCAAGCGCGCTTCGATATCGTTCTTGGCCAGATCGTAGGTCGATTCGCCGATCATGATCAGTGTCTCGTAGTCCTTGTTCGCCGGCTCGAAGCGCGCTGCCTGGTTCACGGCATCGCCCATCACCGTGTATGAGAATCTTTTCTCCGATCCCATATTCCCTGCCGAGACGATGCCCGAATTCAAGCCCATACGCGCCATCACATCGACACCGAATTTTTTCTTGAAGCCCGGTGCCAATTCGGCGATCAGGGCCTGCTGATCAAGCGCTGCCCAGCAGGCGCGAGTGGCATGGTCCTCGAGCGGATAGGGCACGCCCCACTCCGCCATGATCGCGTCGCCTTCGTACTTGTCGAGATAGCCGTTGCTGGCCATGATGATGTCGGTCATCGGACTGAGATAGGCGTTCAGCAGTTCCACGAGTTTCTCGGCGCCGAGGGTTTCGGAGATCGTCGTAAACCCGGCAACGTCGGAGAAGAACATGGTCGCTTCCATTTTCTGTCCGGCCAGTGAAAAACTTTCGGGATTTTCTTCCAGATAGTTCAGGACATCGCCAGACACCATGGTCGAGAACATGCCGCGGATCTTTTTCTTCTCGCGCTGCTCAGAGAGATAGTTGTAAAGTAGCACACTGAGGTAACTGCTGAACATAAAAACGGTCGGCGGGACGACAGGCAAAATGAACTTGTGTATTTGCACCATGCCGTAGACCGTGGCGAAATAGCTGAGCGCCACGAGACCGATGAGTACGGAGTAGCGCACCGGCCGGAGAAACGCGGAACACGGCATTAGCAACAGCCACAGACCGACAAGCGCCAGGGCCCCTTCTTTGTTCGTCAGCGGCCGCAGGAACGTGCCGGTAAGAATATTGCTCGCTGCCGTCATGTGGATGTGCACGAACGGCGTATTCGAATCGACCGGGCACGGACCGACATCGGTATTGCCGGTTTCGGTGATGCCGACCATGACTAGTTTGTCGTTGAGCAGTTCGTACTTTTCCCTGCTGACCCTTACTTTTCCGGTGCGTGCCAGCATCTCGTCGA
>Ga0209403_10000587_pt1 | contig 53662 bp, 52 predicted proteins | sample ArcticOcean_MG_C_8_FD_187440 | JGI IMG/M metagenome (GOLD analysis project Ga0209403, IMG submission 187440) | Marine microbial communities from western Arctic Ocean - ArcticOcean_MG_CB11_86 (SPAdes) (version 2) | ecosystem: Environmental > Aquatic > Marine > Oceanic | place: Arctic Ocean... | reverse complement strand
AAAGGTGTTCTAAATAATAGAATTTCTGAATATCTAATGTTACGGATTGCGGAAACAGGTATACCAACTCATTTCATTCGTCGGTTAAACATGCGTGAGCAACTTGTCCATGAGGTCGAAATAATTCCTGTAGAGGTAGTCACGAGAAATATAGCTGCTGGTTCAATTTGTAAAAGATTTGGACTAGAAGAAGGATCGCCTTTGCCACGTTCGATAGTTGAATATTATTATAAATCAGATGATCTTGGTGATCCGCTTATATCCGATGAGCATATTAGTGCTTTCGGTTGGGCAACGACACAAGAAGTAGAAGATATGCTGTCAATGAGTCTGAGAATTAATGATTTTTTATCAGGGCTATTCTTAGGAATTGGACTAAGGCTAATTGATTTTAAGCTTGAATTTGGTCGTTTCTATCAAGATGATCAAGTAAGGATATTATTAGCTGACGAAATAACTCCAGACGGGTGTCGGTTATGGGATGCCAAAACTAATGAGAAAATGGATAAAGATCGTTTTCGCCGCGACCTTGGCGGTGTAGAAGAAGCGTATCAGGAAGTAGCTCGACGCCTCGGCATCACGCCAGAAGCCTCGCAACAAGATACAAAAAGCCCAGTCAACCTTAATTAATATTAAATATGCGGACAACTAGTGAAAGCACATATACATATAACGCTAAAAGATGGAGTTCTTGACCCACAGGGAAAAGCCATACAGCAATCTCTTGTTGGATTAGGGTTTGATACCCTTGAAAATGTACGACAAGGCAAATATATCGAAATTGAGCTAAGTGACTTAGATAACGCTAATGCTCACGCTAAGGTTACAGAAATGTGTGAAAAGCTATTGGCCAATACAGTTATAGAAAATTACGAGATTAAGATTATCTACTAATCGAATATTCTAAAACCCAAAACCGGAGAATAAAAGTTGACTGCAGCTGTCATCGTCTTTCCTGGCTCAAACTGTGATCGAGATGTCGCGGTTGTATTAAAATCTATTACCGGGAAAACCCCAAAAATGGTATGGCATCAAGAAAACACTTTACCAAAATGCGATCTTATCGTTATTCCAGGTGGGTTTTCTTATGGCGACTATCTGCGTTCTGGAGCCATGGCAGCACATAGTCCAATAATGAAAACCATAGTTAAACAAGCTCAAAGTGGTGTACCCGTATTGGGCATATGTAACGGCTTCCAGATTTTAACTGAATCCGGATTATTACCTGGTGTATTAATGCGCAATTCTAGTCTTAGGTTTGTTTGTAAGGACGTCAATATCAGGGTAGAGAAAACAGATACCGTCTTTAGCAAGGCCTATATCAGGGGAGAAATATTACGTATTCCTATTGCTCACCATGAAGGTAACTACTTTGCAGATGAAAACACACTAAAAGAGATAGAAGATGGAGCACAAATCGCATTTCGATATTGCAGTTCAAAAGGAGATATAACTCAGTCCTCAAACCCAAACGGATCAGTAGCCAATATTGCTGGTATTTTTAACTCAGAGGGTAATATCTTAGGAATGATGCCCCATCCTGAACGCTTAGCTGATCCATTTCTTGGCGGAACAGATGGGCTTCCAATGTTTACCGCTCTAGCAGAGGCAATCTCTAGATGACAACCTCTAATTCAATGCCAACAGACCTCATGGGTCTAAGTCGTAAAGAATATAAAACTATTATTAATATATTAGAACGCATTCCCAACTTTACCGAGCTTGGTATCTTCTCCGTAATGTGGTCAGAACATTGTTCATATAAATCATCGAAAATATGGCTAAAGTCACTTCCAACCAGTGGAGCACAAGTTATCCAAGGACCAGGAGAGAATGCAGGTGTTGTAGACATAGGAGATGGCCTGGCAGCTATATTTAAAATAGAGAGCCATAACCACCCAAGTTTTATTGAACCATATCAGGGTGCTGCTACCGGGGTTGGAGGCATTATGCGTGATGTTTTTACAATGGGAGCGCGCCCAATCGCTAACTTAAATGCACTCCGATTTGGTAGTCCTGAACACCACAAAACAAGACATCTAGTCAATGGTGTCATATCGGGTATCGGTGGTTATGGCAATTGTATGGGTGTTCCAACAGTAGGTGGTGAAGTTAACTTTGATTCCTCCTATAACGGAAATATTCTTGTAAATGCTATGACGGTTGGAATTGCATCTAAGGAAAAAATATTCTACTCAGCCGCTGCCGGTGTTGATCTGCCTGTGGTGTATGTGGGATCTAAGACTGGTCGTGATGGAATTCATGGAGCGACTATGGCTTCAGCTGAATTTGCTGACGACTCCGATGAAAAGCGGCCGACAGTACAAGTGGGAGATCCTTTTACCGAAAAACTATTATTGGAGGCGTGCCTCGAATTAATGGCAACAGATGCTATTGTAGCAATACAAGACATGGGAGCCGCAGGACTAACTTCATCATCGGTAGAAATGGCGAGCAAGGGTGGTGTAGGTATAAATCTAAATATAGATAAAGTACCGCGCCGAGAAACTGATATGACCGCTTATGAAATAATGCTTTCAGAGAGCCAAGAGCGAATGCTCATGGTTTTAAAGCCTGGTCATGAAGATATGGCAAAGAAAATATTTGAGAAATGGGAAATTGATTTCGAGGTTATTGGAATAACTAATGATACTGGTTATTTAACACTTATAGAAGATAGTGAATTGGTTGCATCTATTCCTGTAGCCCCTTTAGTTGATGCTGCACCAGAATATGATCGACCATGGACACCTACGCCACCGCAACCAATTATAAAGACAAAAGACGTCCCCAGTCCCGATGATTTAGGAGCTGTATTGAAATTAATGATTAGCAGTCCAAATCTCTGCTCTCGACAATGGGTATGGGAACAATATGACCATATGGTAATGGGCAATACAGTCATTCGTCCCGGAGCAGATGCCGCATTGGTACGTGTTCATGACACCAATAAAGGCATAGCAATTACGACTGACTGTACACCTCGCTATGTTGAAGCCAACCCCATAGAAGGAGGACGCCAAGCGGTAGCTGAAGCTTATCGTAATGTTACAGCTGTTGGAGCTAAACCTCTTGCAGTGACTAATAATTTAAACTTTGGTAATCCTGAAAAACCACACACTATGGGACAATTAGTAGGTGCTATTAGAGGGATTGGAGAGGCCTGTTTGGCACTGGATTGCCCCGTTGTTTCAGGCAATGTGTCACTTTATAATGAAACAAATGGAAAATCTATTTTACCAACGCCAGTCATTGGATGTGTAGGAATTATAGACAATATTTCTGAATCAATATCATTTGGGTTTAAGGCTAATGAAGAGGTAATTATTGTTATTGGAGAAACAGTAGGTTGGCTTGGTTGTTCTCTTTACCAAAAGCAGCTTACCGATGAAACGGTAGGTGCTCCGCCTCCTGTCAATCTTAACGAGGAACGTAAAAATGGAGACCTAATAAGAAAGCTGATAAAAGATAACTATCTAACATCATGCCATGATGTTAGTGATGGCGGAATAGCCATAGCTATAGCAGAAATGGCTATTGAAAGTGGAATAGGTGCTAAAATTGATTTTAAACCAAATATTCCAGTCCATAGCTGGGCATTTGGAGAGGATCAAGGACGCTATATAGTGACAACTAAGATGGCTGATAATGTCCAATCCCAGGCCTCCAAAGCAGGTGTAAAATCTGTCGCTATTGGCATAACAAGCTCAACCACGTTGACACTACCAGGCGCCAGACCTATATCGATTGAACAATTAAGAGATTGCCATCTTAGATGGTTTCCTGAATATATGGCAGGACAGACTAAAAATACGTATAGCGCTTGATATTTTACAGAGGGATATCTAAATGCCGATGGCTGCAAACGAAATCGAAATATTAATTAAAAAAGCAATACCCGACGCGGAAATTCGTATTGATGACTTACGAGGTGACGGGGATCATTATCTCGCCCATGTCATATCTAAAGCATTTAGTGGAAAAACAAGAGTACAACAACACCAAATGGTTTATGATTCGCTACAGGGACGCATGGGTGACCAACTACATGCACTTGCTCTACAAACTAAAATACGAGATACTGATTAGCTTAAGTTGGCCAAAACAAGAAATTAAGTAGGTTAAAATGGCAGATAATATCATAAAAGAACGTATTAAAAATGAAATAGACCTCAACGAGGTTATGTTGTTTATGAAAGGAACACCTGTATTTCCGCAATGTGGATTTTCTGCTGCTGTGGTGCAAATACTTAACCAAATGGGCGTAAAATATGCCTCATCCGATGTTTTAGCTGATGCTGAAATTAGACAAGGAGTAAAAGATTTTTCTAATTGGCCGACTGTACCCCAGCTATACGTTAAAGGAGAGTTTGTTGGTGGTTGTGATATTTTACGAGAAATGTTTGAAGACGGGGAATTAGAAGGTCTTTTTGATAAAGCCGGAATTGTTAGAGAAATAAATAGTTAATTAAGCTATATTCTAATATAAAATAGAAATATTTAATAAAGAATTTAGGTATTTTTATTACTTTCTATAGAATTTAAATTCTATGTTTCTAAACAGGAACTTTATCTCACACGAGCACATATTCTGTCTTCAACGCCACCCCTTCAGCCAAAAAAACGTAGTCTTACCCCAGACGAAATAACTGGGATTAGCGTTGGCATGCTAGCGTTTTTTATATGGGGATTCACTCCATTTTATTGGCGATCACTAATAGCTCTAGGACCAATTGAGATAATTGCACATAGGGTAGTTTGGTGCGCTATATTCATGTCCTTAATCCTATCTTTTACACGACAATGGAAAGAAGTAATTGCTACTATTTCTAATCCAATAATTACAGCAATATTATTTTTAAGTGCTTGTTTAGTTAGTATTAACTGGGGAATGTTTGTTTATTCGGTAACAACTGATCAACTAGTTGCATCGAGTTTAGGTTATTTTCTTAGCCCATTAGTAAGTGTATTTCTGGGATTTATCTTTTTAAAAGAAAGACCTACTGCTAGACAATGGATTGCTGTTCTTCTTGCCACTGCTGCAGTAATCACACAACTTTTAGCATACGGTAGTCTTCCCTGGATTGCACTTACTATAGCTTTTTCTTTTGGCCTATATGGACTTATTAGAAAAACTGTCAAAGCTGGAAGTAATGTTGGTCTTTTTGTGGAATGTCTAGTTATAGCACCATTTGGCTTAGGGTTTCTATTCTGGCTAGAATCGAAAGGTACGGGCTCCTTTGGAAATAGTGAAATTAGTTTAGATATACTAATTATATTAGCCGGCGTAATTACTGGAGTACCATTAATGTTTTTTGCTGCAAGTGCCAGAAGAATTAAACTTACTACAATTGGGTTATTTCAATACTTTACTCCGTCAACCTACCTCGTAATCGCAATTTGGCTATTTAATGAAAAATTTTCTATAAATGAATGGGTTTCTTTTTGCTTACTTTGGCTAGGATTATTTATTTATACCAGTGAAATATGGAGAACTAGGCAAGTTTGAATAAGAAGAGTATTGAAACACTCGTCAGAGGGGCGCATTATAGTAAAAATTTATTAATAAGTAGAGGGAAAACGCAATGACTATGGCATGGCTCGACCACGTTAATATCCGTACAGCGCGTCTTGATGAAATGACAGCATTTTACGAAAAGGTTCTAGGTCTTAAACGTGGTAAACGTCCTCCCTTTGAATTTGGTGGTGCCTGGCACTATTGCAAAGGCCGTGCCATCGTACATCTCGTAGAATCTACTAAAAATATTCCTGTTAGTGATGCTCAAGTAGAGCATTTTGCATTAAGGAATTCAGGTTCGATGAAGTATTTTCAAAACAAACTACGAAAAAATGACGCTCCTCATTATATGGTGCCGTTGGAAAGCATTAAAATGTGCCAGGTTAATGTTTTTGATCCTGATGGAAATAAAATTGAGATACAATTCCAATCAAACGGCAGTGAGAACCTAGAACCTTTTTATGGTTCGGCAAAGGCTCGCAGAAGATTCAAAAAAGGTGAACAACTTAATAAAATACCACCATTACGATTAAGTAAATCGAAATCAAATGTAGCTAAATCAAATAAAAAACTAGGAGCACCTAAGCCTCTTACCTTTCCAACTGGATAAAATTAGAAATAAAAAATTACAGAGAATAATATTCAATAACTAAATTTGGTTCCATCTGCACTGGGTACGGAACATCGGCAAGACTAGGACCTCGCGTAAATGTGCCACGCAATCTATCTAAGTCAACGTCCATATAATCAGGTAAATCACGATCAGCTGCTGAATTTGCTTCAAGTACCATTGGTATCTCTCGTGATTTTTCTTTTACCTCAATAATATCTCCATCTTTTACGTTATATGATGGTATATTTACTTTTTTACCGTTCACTAGAATATGACCATGGCTAACAAACTGCCTAGCCGCAAAAACAGTAGGCACAAATTTCATCCTGTATATGACAGCATCAAGGCGACGTTCTAGAAGCTCAATTAAATTTTCGCCTGTATCACCTCGACGTCGAACTGCTTCTTCATAATATCTATGAAATTGCTTTTCACCTATACTACCATAATAACCTTTTAGTTTTTGTTTTGCAGCAAGATGAAGTCCATAATCCGAAGGTTTCTTTCTTCGACGTCCATGTTCACCGGGGCCATATTCACGACGATTGAAAGGACTTTTTGGTCGGCCCCATAAATTAACACCAAGACGGCGATCAATTTTATATTTTGAAGGATGACGTTTTGTCATTATTATATACCTTTTTTATCATATATATTTTATTGTCCCGGTAGGTGCTTCAATAAAAATATTTTAGTGTTGCACGGAAGTTGGCATATTTACCTCTCCACGTTCCCAGGAATTAATGGCATTTATAATAATCAAATAGCATATGTCAAACACTCGTTCTTGTTTTAATAAAATAAATATATTGGATATACCATAATTAATGATTTTTTCTAAAAATAACTCACGTACAAACGGTATTTTGATCGTCGTTTGCGGTGTAATGGTGCTCACACCAGATGGCCTTCTAACTACATTAATCAGTGCTGACACTTGGACGATGTTATTTTGGCGTGGGTTTTTAATGGCTATTACTCTGACCATATACTCAGTCTTCAAACATAGAAAGAAAACAATTAGTAAATATTTTGTAAAACACAATCGAGATACAGTAATAGCTTCTTTAGCTGTAGCATTCTTATTTGCTATTTCTTCTATTTCTTTTGTGACTGCAATTGTGAACACAAATGTTGCTAACACATTGTTTCTAATTACAATTTCTCCTCTTTTTGCAGCAAGTTTTGCATTTATTTTTCTAAGTGAACCAGTGTCAAAAACTACCGTCATAGCAATTTTAATAACTATAATCGGCATGGCAATTATCTTCGGAAATGGAATAAGTAAAGGAAACTTAATAGGTAATTTAGCCGCTGTATTGGCGGCGGCCAGCTGGGCCGGTTCGCTAGTAGTTCTAAGAAAGTCGGTTATTACTAACATCAGCCTTACCATTGCCACTGGTGGTTTTATAATAGCAATCATAAGTTTAATTATGGCACCCACGCTTAAGATAAGCGCTGACGATATACTTTGGGTAGGGTTGCAAGGATTAATTATTCTACCTTTGTCTTTTGGACTGATTAGCCTTGGACCAAAATATCTTCCCGCTCCAGAAGTTAGCCTAATAGTTTTACTGGAGGCAGTCTTCGGTCCACTTTGGGCATGGGTTTTTATTAAACAATTACCATCTAGTGCCAGCTTAATTGGAGGGCTTATTATACTAATCACACTAGCTGTATACTTTTTCTTAAGTGTAAGACAAAATTATAAAAGTTTTTCTTAACTCTTATCTGGTAAATGTCTACGCAGTTGATTAGGAGTTTCTCGCCAACTACCTGAAAGGCTAGAAACCACACCATGTAAAGTACGAATCTCCTGTTCGGTAAGAGCAGCTCGTTGTAACATAGCTCTGAGATTTCTAACCATAGAAGGGCGCATATCTGAAGAACGAAAAAAACCACTTGCATCCAGAGCAGATTCAAATCTTATAAAAAAATCATTTAACTCATTTTTGTTGGCTGGTCTTGTGTCATTATTTACTAGTTTTTCAATGGGCATCTCTTTAGCCAGAGTAAACCACTCATAACTTATTATAAGTACTGCCTGGGCTAGATTCAGCGATGAATAAGCAGGATTTAAAGGCACGGATATTACCGTATCGGCAAGAGCAATATGATCATTGGTTAATCCAGAGCGCTCTGGACCAAACATAACACTTATATCATCTCCATCAAGCCAAGCGTTTTTCATATCTATAGCGGCAATTCTTGGGCTAACTACATTTACGATCATTTCACGAGGTCGTGCAGTTGTAGCATAAACCCGGTTAAAGCCCGCAATAGCTTCTTCAACACTAAGAAATATCTTAGCATTGTTAAGCACATCGGTAGCTCCAGCGGACATTGCATCTGCTCTTGGATTAGGAAATTCCTCACGAGGATTTACGATAATTAGTTTAGTAAGCCCACAATTCAGCATAGCTCGTGCAGCTGCACCAATATTTTCTGCAAGTTGAGGCTCAACCAAGATAACACTGGGACCACCAACAACACTTTGCTTAGTATGATCCGTGCCAGTCATTGTCTATATCCTCCGTAAGTAGAAAAACTTTTTTAAGCCTATTAAAGCAAAACATACTATAAATAAGGCCTGTATAATTCCTGAAACAAAAAATGCTCCAGACAATCCAATCCAATCAGCTATTGGCTGGCTGTATATAGGAGACAGACCGGTACCTAAGAATACAGACATAGTTACTCCCCCAACCGCACGGCCTCTGTATCTTTTAGGAGCTATATCAAAAATCCAAACCGTAAATGTGGGTATAACAACAGCAAAGCCTGAACCTGATATTGCCATACCTATAAATATTTGACCAATGCCACCCGCTGTTGCCGTAAAATAATATCCTGTTGCCAATAAGGTATACCCACAAACTAAAACAGTTATATGGCTAGCTCGTTCCCAAATTCGACGAAAAGCCAACACAACTAGTGCCGCCATCAAGTTAAATAAAGCAATTCCAAAGCCAGCTTCTCTTGCTCCACCAATTTCAGATTCATAGATTAAAAATGGTAGCTGTGAGGGTACCATAAAAGTTGTTAAGAGCGTTATTATTGCTACTATATATAATAGAATTACCTTAAAATACGGGAATGAATCGGCGCTTAATAATAGATTATCTTGATCATTTTTATCAACTGACAGTGGTTCTGTAATACTTATATAAATTAGTGGTAATAATACCAAAGCTGCGAAATACATGTAAAAAGGTAACTGCCAATTTATATCTGCTAGAACACCAGAACACGCGGTGCCAGCAGCTACAGCAAATACCATCACAGAAAACTGAGCTGCAGCCATACGAGTACGAGTAGATCCAGTATAATAGTCCGCGATCAAAGTAGTAACTATAGTCAACAACCCCCCAACGGCTATACCTAAAATAAACCTGCTAACCAAGAGTGCTACCAGGTTATCGAGCCATATCGCAGCAGTTCCACTAACCACATAAACTACAACAACTAATTGTAAGAGAATTTTTCTTCCATATTTATCTATTAGTGCGCCCACGAAAGGCGATGCCAAAGCTATTGCTAGAGCGGGTATCGTAAGCAGTAATCTTGTCAAGATAGATACATTAGGAGTACTTCTAAATGTATACTCAATCTGTGGCAATGATGGTGCTATTACTGCTAAGGCAAAGAGAGTAAAACTACTTGCTAATAGCAATGTTACTTTACGAAGAAGATTAGATTTACCAAATCCTTTAACTCTGGTCACTACAGATATCAAGTGATTACACCTCGTTAAGTTTGGGAACTTAGAATTCGCAAAGAGCCAGAATTTTGTCCACTCAATATCTGTGGCTATTTAAAAAATAATGTTACCGAATCCACATTAAATAACACCAGATATTAGCTAATACCCAATAGCTTGTATATTATTGCATCTTCTAGAGCCGCATAAGCCGCATCAATGATATTAGGTGAAATCCCTACCGTACCCCAACGATGGCCAGAATTATCACTAGACTCTATCATAACTCTTGTTATAGCTGCAGTGGCTTGTTGAGGAGTTAAAATACGTACTTTAAAATCAACTAATCGCATTCCTTCTAGTTCAGGAAATCGAGGTATTAGTGCCTTACGCAGAGCAGCATCAAGAGCATTAACCGGACCATTACCTTCGGCAACTTGCATTGTTGATTCTCCAGAAATATCTATTTTTATAACCGCCTGACTGATAGTGGTAAGATCTCCAAGAGCATTAAGCCGGCGTTCAACCTCAGTACGAAAACTAATAATATCAAAAAATTTTGGTAGCTCGTCCAGAGCACGACGAGCAAGTATAACGAAGCTAGCCTCAGCTCCATCATAAGAATAACCTTCATATTCACGAGCTTTTACATCTTGTACAAGTCGATTTACTCTCTTGTCATCATTTTTAACTTCAATACCTGATTCCGCTAATCTTAATAAGATATTTGATCTACCAGCTTGATCTGAAATAACAATCTGGCGGCTATTTCCAACTATGTTAGGTTCAATGTGCTCGTAAGTTTTACTATTCTTCTGAACGGCGGAAACATGTAAACCGCCTTTATGAGAAAAAGCAGCCTTCCCTACATAAGCTGCATGTCGATCAGGTGCACGATTTAGTAGTTCATCTAACAACCGCGAGACACGCGTTAACTGAGTTAATCTAAAATCGTCTAAACCTGTTTCATATTGACCACTATACTTAAGCATTAAGGAAGGAATAATACTAACCAAATTGGCATTTCCACAACGCTCCCCTAAACCGTTTAATGTACCTTGTACTTGCCTTATTCCCGACTCAACAGCTGCAAGTGAATTGGCAACAGAATTACCAGTGTCATCATGTGCATGAATCCCCAATTTATTACCGGGTATATGGCAGCAGACTTCACTAACTATTCTTGATATTTCATGAGGCAAAGTACCACCATTGGTATCACAAAGGACAACCCATCTGGCCCCAGAATCTATAGCAGATTGAATACACGACATAGCAAAGTTAGGATTATCTTTATAACCATCAAAGAAGTGCTCAGCATCAAATAAAACTTCATTAATCCGTGTTAAAGCATGAGTAATACTTTGGGATATCATTGCTAGATTTTCTTCTGGAGTTATATTAAGAGCAACATCGAGATGAAATTTCCACGTTTTGCCAACTATACAAACTGCGTCAATAGTATTTGTAAGCAAGGCGTTCAATCCAGGGTCATTTGCTGCACTGTGGTCTGGCCTGCGCGTCATACCAAAAGACGTGAACTTAGCATTTTTTAAACCAGGTGAATTTGCAAAGAAATCATCATCTACGGGGTTTGCTCCAGGCCAACCACCTTCGATATAGTCAACTTTTAAGCCATCTAAAGCACGTGCAATAGTAAGTTTATCGTCTAAAGAAAAATCCACGCCTTGGGTCTGTGCTCCGTCACGTAGTGTAGTATCATAGATAAAAATACGATCAGTCACAACTACCCACCACGTCTCCATTGAGTTCCATTAGGACCATCTTCCAGTATAATTTTCTTTAATAGAAGCTCGTTTCGTATTCGATCTGCTTCACCAAAGTCTCTTTTTTCACGGGCGATAATCCTTTTTTTAATCATTAAATCAATATCCAACTGCTCAGTTTTTGATATGCCACGCTTATGCCAATAATTTGACCCGCTACTGAGTAAACCAAGTGAATTTGCGTTTTGTAGAAACGAACGCCCTATTTTAGTCCTTTCCTTTGGCGAAGCATTTATAATAAGAGTCGACTGTTTATCTAGGACCGTCAAAGCAGCTGGTGTATTGAGGTCATCTAAAAGACTGGAACCAACATCATCTTCAATATTAGAACTAATAGATTTTTTTTGATCTAAGTTTTCCTCTAAAATCTTTAGAGCTAAATAATACCTATCAAGTCGAGAAATAGCCTCTTGTATTCCTTCCTTAGTAAAATCTAGTGGCTGGCGATAATGAGTTGCTAAAAGGGCTAAACGCAAAGCTTCACCAGGAAATTCTTTGAGTAGATCATTAACCGTATAAAAATTACCCAACGACTTAGACATCTTCTCACCCTCACTCATTACATATCCGTTATGTATCCATGTTTTTACAAACGGTATATTAGGGTGAAAGCATTCTGACTGAGCAATTTCATTTTCATGATGAGGGAAAACTAAATCAACTCCTCCTCCATGAATATCGAAGTTTGTCCCAAGATATTCCTCACTCATTGCTGAGCACTCAACATGCCAACCGGGCCTTCCCCGGCCCCATATACTATCCCAACCAGGCTGATTATCGGTTGACGGTTTCCAAAGAACAAAGTCAGAGGGGTCTCGTTTGTTTAGCGATAACTCAATACGTGCTCCCAAAATCATCTCATCACGGTTTTGTCTTGATAACCTTCCATAATCTGGCATTGAAGGTACACTAAACAACACCTCGCCATCCTTAGTAACGTAAGCATGATCTTTTTCTATTAGGACTTTTATTAAATTAATCATTTGGCTAATATGATCAGTTGCTCGTGGCTCCACAGTTGGCTTTAAACAACATAACTCTGAAGCAGCTGCTTGGAACCTAAATGTGTTTCGAACTGTTAAGTCATCTATGGACTCACCATTTTCTGTGGCTCGTTTAATAATTTTATCATCAACGTCTGTTATATTCCGAATATATGATACTTCGGATTCTCTATACCTATTTTTTAACAATCGATAAAGGACATCAAAAACAACCAGAGGTCTAGCATTACCAATATGAATATCGTCATAAACCGTAGGACCACACACATACATACGTATATGTTCATTATCTACAGGAACAAATAGCTCTTTCTTTCGTGTCAGAGTATTATATAGCTGGAGTGTCATATTTGCTCACTCAAGTTTGGAGGACGCGCCCACATATCACAAAGATTCATTAAAACAACCTACCTCTTAAAACCCATAAGACAGCAGAGAAAGCCTGAGTCATTAGCCGCTCCATAAAAGTGGTGTATAGCGTTGAAAACTAATTGTGGCAATTCAATAGGAAGATTAATATGACTGAATGGCTCTACTGCTTAACATACAACTTCGCTCATTAATTAAGAAAGTTAATGCTTTTTTGAAGTCTTATGCTTTTCCCCTGAAAGCATTTGTAATCGGATATCTACGATCGCGACCAAATGCTCGGCTTGTTAGTTTTACTCCTGGTGGGGCTTGTCTTCGTTTGTACTCTGACATCTCTAATAAACGCCATATACGTTGAACTACATCCCCATCATGGCCGCGTTCAACTAGATCGTTAGCTCCTAAATCTTCTTCGATTAAAGCATGTAAGATTTCATCTAGCTCATCATAAGGTGGCAATGAATCTTCGTCTTTTTGTTCGGGTCGCAATTCAGCGGACGGCGGCTTAGTGATCATTCGTTCAGGTATTACAACACCAGCTGGACCAAGGGCATCAGTAGGACGTTTTTGGTTTCTCCAGTTAGAAAGATGAAAAACATCAGTTTTGTAAACATCCTTTAATACTGAATAACCTCCCGCCATATCACCATATATTGTTGCATAGCCTACTGACATCTCAGACTTATTACCAGTGGTCAACAGCATAGACCCTGTAGTATTGCTAATGGCCATAAGGGTTAAACCCCTGGACCTGCTCTGGATGTTTTCGTTGGTAACACCCTTGGATATTTTATTAGTTCCCGTCAACAACATACTATCAAAAGCTTCCATTGCGGGAGTTATGTTAATACTATCAAGCCTAACATTCAAACAGTCAGCCAACTCCTGAGCGTCTACTAAACTTTCCTGACTAGTGTATATGGAAGGCATCATAATACAATGAACACGATCTGCTCCTAAAGCATCAACGGCAACAACTGCAGTAATTCCAGAATCAATCCCACCCGATAAACCAATAATAACACCCGGAAATCCATTCTTATTTACATAGTCTTTCAAGCCTAAAACCATTGCTTGGTAAATACGTTCATTACCTTGTATCTGCTTTATTAACTCACCATTATTACAATGCCATGGGTCATGGCCCTTCCCCCGCTGCCACTTTGTTATAGAAAGACTTTCTGTAAATTGAGGAGAAGCAGACACCAGCTTAAGATCAGCGTTTAAAACAAAAGAGCCACCGTCAAAAACCAGCTCATCTTGTCCTCCAACCTGATTAACATAAACCAAGGGCAATTTGGTTTCATTTACCCTCTCTACAGCCAGATTAAGCCTTAAATCAACTTTATCACGCTCATAAGGGCTACCGTTGATATATATTAAAATCTCAGCGCCTGTTTCTTGCAGGGTCTCAGATAGATCCGATGTCCACATATCTTCACAAACACCTATTCCCAAACGCACACCACGGTAATTTACAGGGCCTGTAAGTTCTCCTGAAGCAAAAATTCTTTTTTCATCAAACACTCCATAGTTAGGCAAATCGCATTTATCTCTGCGAGTAACAATCTCACCAGCATCAAGAACGAGTGCTGAATTATAACGTCTTCCATTCTCACTAAGCCAAGGTGCGCCAACTATTAAGCCCGGACCGCCATCGTCAGTCTTTTTCGCTAAAGTAGAAACTCCTGTTCGAACCGCTTCTAAAAATGCATTTTTTAACACTAAATCTTCAGGAGGGTATCCGGATACGCAAAGTTCACTACAAACGACTAAATCCGCTCCTTTTTCTCTTGCCACTTCACGAGCAGATAAAATTTTAGATACATTACCTTCTATGTCACCAACTGTAGGATTTAGCTGCGCTGATGCTATTATCAATGAATTAGTCATTATAATTTTGTTTCCGGTAAAGAAGATAACCTGGGTTTCTTTATCAATATTTCTAATAGTGGATTTATGCTTTTACTAAAAACTAAGATTTCTAAATATAAAAAATTCCACATAATCCTACCAATAGCCGTTATAATTAATATTATATTAAACAGCGTTAAAAACAATTTTATAGTTTCGGGACTAATTATTTAAAACATTCAAGAACTATTAGAGTTATTATCTCGATGTCGTTTTAATCTTTCAGCAATTTGAAAAGATAGTTCGAGTGACTGGTTTGCATTAAGACGTGGATCACAAAACGTATGATAGCGATCTGATAAACGTTCTTCAGTTATAGCCTGAGCGCCTCCCGTGCATTCCGTAACATCTTGGCCTGTCATTTCAATATGTACACCACCAGCATAGGTTCCTTCTGCACGATGAATATCAAAAAAAGCATCCACCTCTTTTAAAATCATGTCAAATGGTCGTGTTTTATACCCATTCGATGCTTTAACCGTATTCCCATGCATAGGATCACAGGACCAAACAACACTGCGACCTTCCCTTTTCACAGCCTGAATTAAGGGTGGTAAGTGTTCTCCAATACCATCAGCACCCATACGACAAATCAGAGTTAATCGACCAGGATCATTTCTTGGATTCAAAATATCTATCAACTTTATTAATTCATTCGGTTCGAGTGAAGGGCCACATTTTAGGCCTAAAGGATTCTCCACTCCTCTTAGAAATTCAACGTGCGCACTGTCTAGTTGACGAGTTCTATCACCAATCCATAGCATATGAGCCGAACAGTCATACCATAGTCCCGTTAAACTATCCTTACGAGTAAGAGCTTGTTCATAAACTAATAGAAGTGCTTCATGGCTAGTATAAAAATCGGTTTCACGCAATTGTGGAATAGTTTTACTAGTTAGCCCACAAGCAGCCATAAAACCTAGAGTTTCATCAATTCGTGTTGCTATCTCTTCATAATACTCACCCTGTTGGCTTTCTTTAACAAAATCTAAATTCCAGCGATGAAGTTGATGCAAATCAGCAAAACCACCCTGTGCAAATGCACGCAATAAATTGAGGGTAGAGGCGGCTTGATTATAAGCGCGTAACATTCTGTCAGGATCAGGTTCGCGACCCTCAGCTGTAAATGCCATGTCATTTACGATATCACCCCTATAGCTAGGTAATTCTATTCCATCAATTATTTCTGTAGGAGCCGATCTAGGTTTAGCAAATTGGCCTGCTAAACGCCCTACTTTTACAATCGGGCAAGAGGCACCAAAAGTTAAAGTAACTGCCATCTGTAATAAGACTTTAAAGGTATCACGTATATTATCAGCACGAAATTCAGCAAAACTCTCTGCACAGTCTCCACCCTGTAATAGAAAAGCCTCTCCTTGCGCAACTCTACCCAAATAATCTCGAAGAGTTCGAGCTTCACCTGCAAAAACTAGCGGCGGAGACAAACGTAATTTATCTTCAACTGTATCCAGGTGATGTTTATTATCATATTTTGGCACTTGACGGATTTCATGTTCTCGCCAACTGTCTAAGTTCCAAGTTACAGACATTTTCCTTACCTCCGGTGACCGTTACTAGGCACCCTACTCTCAAATTTTAACTTTAATAGCCACTACTTAGTACAGCTCAGGCTGCATATACCCCAACGGAACATAGGTTCTAATAAAAAGCAGTCAAGCTGCAACCGTTATAGTTAATCAAAACTTTGTTTTTGTAGTTTTAATCACTCGAACTAATTACTGGTTCACGCATAGTAACAAACTCTTCTGCCAAAGTAGGATGTATACCTAACGTTGCATCAAAAACTGATTTTGTAGCTCCCGCTTTTAATGCGATGGCTATTCCTTGAATTATTTCTCCTGCTTCACTACCAACCATATGGACTCCTAGAACTCGATCAGACTTTTTATCTACTATCATTTTCATTAAAACCCGTTCATCCCGTTTAGTTAGCGTATGCTTTAACGAACGAAAATCACTTTTAAAAATAGCAACATCATCATAGCTTTTACGAGCCTCTTCTTCTGTGAGTCCTACAGTGCCAATTGGAGGCTGACTAAATACAGCAGTAGCAATGTTATTATAATCAACTTTTGATGGCTCATTACAAAACAACGTTTTTGCTACTGCCATTCCTTCTACCAACGCTACAGGAGTTAACTGAATTTTATCGATTACATCTCCAATCGCATAGATAGATTCTACAGATGATTGAAAATAATCATCAACAATGATGGCCCCATTTTCACGCAACTCAACACCAACGTTTTCCAAACCAAGCCCGTTAATTTTAGGAGCCCGGCCCGTGGCATACATAATCAAGTCAGCCTCCATAATTGAGCCATCCTCGCAAGTAGCAACAAAATCTTCTTCAATTTTTTGTATCATTGATATATTAGTAGATAATTTTATAGTTATTCCCTTCTTATCCATTTCCCCGGCTAAATGTTCACGAATATCTTCATCAAAGCCTCTCATAAATCTAGGACCTCGATAGATCAAAGTTGTATCAACCCCCAAGCCATTAAATATACCGGCAAATTCAACTGCAATATAACCACCACCTACAATAATTATTTTCTTTGGTATTTTTTCTAAATAAAAAGCCTCGGTAGAGGTAATAATGTGTTGCTTCCCTGGTATATCTGGGACTAAAGGCCAGCCACCTGTAGCTATAAGTATATTATTTGCCGTATATTTTTTATTGCCAACTGAAATGGTATGGGCATCAACAATCGACGCTCGGCCATGGATAATTTCGACACCAGCATTACCCAGTAAGCTCTCATAAACACCATTAAGACGTTTAATTTCATTATTTTTGTTTTCTAATAGTGTTTGCCAATTAAATTGCTCTGCATTAACACCCCAGCCGTAGGATTTTGCATCAACAAAATCTTCATTAAAATGAGAAGCATAAACAAATAATTTTTTTGGAATACAGCCTACATTCACGCAAGTTCCTCCCATAAACATATCTTCAGCAATTGCTACTCTAGCTCCATAATTAGCAGAGAAACGAGCAGCTCTTACTCCACCGGATCCAGCTCCAATAACAAAAAGATCGTAATCATAATCAGACATGGTCGAACGCCTCGTTTATTTATAAAATTAAAGCTAATAATTTGATTACTTAGCCTCTGAGCTGCATAAGTCAAACATTCACAATTAATTATTTCTATTCCCTAGCCTAAAAGTTATTAAACATACTAAAAATAATATGAAAACCCATACTATATAAACATTTCAGTTATTAGTGCTTAGTTAGGAGAATTTATTAATTGACCGAAATACTTATCATTTATCTCCTAACAGGGATGCTAGCGGGATTTGTTTCTGGCCTATTTGGGGTTGGAGGTGCATTTACAATGGCACCCGCACTTATAATTTCATTTACTCTTCAAGGAGTTCTTGATTTACATATAATGCATCTTACCATTGGAACATCTCTAGCCGTAATGACCATAACATCGGCGTATATATCTATATTACGGTACCGAGCTGGCGATCTTGATCTACAATTGATGCTGCGTTTTACGCCATTCATTATAGCCGGAGCGTTTGGAGGTTCATTAGTTGGAGATGCTATGCCCGGACTCGTTTTAAGATATATTTTCATAGGATTTCTTTTACTCAGTATTATTCATGGTCTTACTAAAAAGTCTTCTAAAAATAAAATACAGAACGGTAATATAGAATTAATAAAAGGTTTTTGGCTTTGGATATATGGTACAACCGCAGGTATAACGGGTTCCTTATTAGGTCCTGGTCCAGCAATCGTAATTGCCCCTTTTCTACGAAATGCTAATTTTCCAATGCCAAAAATCGCAGCAATATCCTCATCATTAGCGGGCATGATCGGACTTTCAGCAACACTGGGTTATATTTATGGAGGCTTCGACGAATCTGGTTTACCAGCATTGTCAATAGGCTATCTGTATCTACCCGCTTTCGCTGGGCTGATAACAGGTGCACTAATAGGTTCTCCCATTGGGATAAGTACATCTCACAAGGTTAAAGATGGACTGTTACATAGATTTTTTATTGCCTATCTTACTTTCATTTTATTAGTGATGTTGATCCAAGGTCGCTAGAGAAGTCTCATTAAATAAGAGCCATACTCATTCTGTGGTATCGCTTCCGCCAATGATTGCAACTCCTCAGCAGTTATAAAACCTTTACGAAAAGCAATCTCTTCTGGACAAGCAATCTTTAGCCCTTGGCGTCTCTCAATAGTTTGAACAAATTGAGCAGAATCCATCAAACTATCATGGGTTCCAGCATCAAACCAAGCAACATCACGGCTAAGAGTGTGAACAACAAGTTCACCTTCTTTCATATATTGTCGGTTAACATCTGTGATTTCCAATTCGCCACGCCCTGAAGGCTTGACTGATTCAGCTATATCTATAACCCGGTTATCATAAAAATAAAGTCCTGTTACAGCTAAGTTTGATCTAGGACTAATAGGCTTTTCTTCTATATTTATTGCTAGTCCATTATCATCTATTTCTATAACTCCATATCGTTCAGGATCACTAACAGGATAGCCAAATACAATCGCACCGTTTTTAAGCTTGGATGCCTCAACTAATTGATCCTCAAGTCCATGACCATAAAAAATGTTGTCGCCAAGGACCAGGGCACAATTACCATTGCCAATAAATTTTTTGCCTATAATAAATGCCTGTGCAAGTCCTTCTGGCTTTGGCTGCACTTCATAAAAAACATTTATTCCCCATTGCTTGCCACTACCTAATAATCTCTTAAATACAAAAGCATCTTCCGGCGTAGTAATTAGTAATATATCGCGTATACCTGCGCTCATTAGGATTGCTAACGGATAATATATTAGAGGCTTATCGTAAACCGGTAGCAGTTGCTTGCTTACCGCATGAGTTAACGGATAAAGCCTTGAACCTGCACCTCCTGCAAGAATTATACCCTTCATATCTAATTTCGCCTTCTATCTGGGTCATCAATTGCTAAAAGTTCTTTTAGAACTTGTGATAAATTAGAAACAAAGGACTGTTGTTGAACCCCATACACCTGATCTATACGCAAACAATTAAGCACCGAATTTCGAGGTCTTCTTGCTTCAGTTGGATATTTATCAGTCGTTATTGGTATAATTTTAGGAACAGAGCACCCATTTAGTTTACTTATAACTTTATACATTTGACAAGCAAATGCATACCAAGTCATTTCTGTGTCACCACAATAATGATATGTACCCCATTTATCCTGTTTTTTATAAAAAATAATCTGCTTTGCCATTTCGATAATAACTTGCGCAATTTCATGAGCAGATGTTGGACAACCAATCTGGTCGTCAACAACACTTATCTCTCCATGCTCATCACCAAGTCTTAAAATTGTTTTAACAAAATTTTTTCCTGTTGCACTATATACCCAAGATGTTCTTAAAATAATGTGCTCGTTTAAAACTTTACGTAGAGCAAACTCACCAGCATTTTTGCTAGCACCGTATACGCCCAAAGGATTAACTGAATCATCTTCAGTAAATCCAATGTTTTTAGTTCCATCAAAAACATAGTCTGTTGAAATATGTATTAGTGGTATACCGGCCTTATGGCATGCTTCACCAACATTAAAAGTACCTTTTTCATTAATTTCATAAGCTTTATCTTTTTTATTCTCTGCCGCATCAACTTCCGTGAAAGCCGCAGCGTTTATAACTAATGAACATTTAGATTCCTGAATTACATTGGAGATATCATTTTTTCTAGTTATGTCAGCTTCAGCATGAGAAAGACCCGTTATTACAAGCTCCTCAGGACAAACAATCTTGACTAGTTGATTACCTACTTGACCAGAACAACCTAAGACGAGAATTTTTTCTGTCATAAATAAATTAGCCTAAAGTCAATTTATTTTAGTATTAAGCCCAAGACGCCCACCATCATAAGTACCTTCTTGAACTAACTGCCACCACTTCTTGTTTTCTATAAACCAACGAACAGTTTGTCTTAGTCCTGTTTCAAAACTTTCTTGAGGTGACCAATCAGTCTGGTTGCAAATTTTAGTGGAATCAATTGCGTATCTAAAATCATGTCCTGGTCTATCTTTAACGAATGTAATTAGTTCATTTCTAGAACGATTTTTTAGGTCGGGCAAGAGATCATCGAGAATATCGCAAATCATATTTACAACTGTTAAATTACTCATTTCTGCTCCCCCACCTACATTATAAGTCTCGCCTGTAGTACCTTGATCAATAATTGACCAAATAGCTCGCGCATGGTCATCAACAAAAAGCCAATCACGTATATTCTCACCCTTTCCATAAATTGGTAGAGGTTTCCATAAAATTCCATTGATAATCATTAGTGGAATAAGTTTTTCAGGAAATTGATAAATTCCATAATTATTAGAACAATTACTTATAGTTACGGGTAAGTCATAAGTTGTATGCCAAGCCCTTACAAAATGATCCGAAGAGGCTTTACTGGCAGAGTATGGAGAATTTGGATTATATGGAGAATCTTCAGTAAACATCCCAGAGGTCTCAAGTGAACCATAAACCTCATCAGTAGAAACGTGATGAAATTTAAAATTTTCTCGTGAATTTCTAGTAAGACTTCGCCAATATTTAAGTACAACTTCCAATAATGTGCAAGTACCTAAAACATTTGTTTCAACAAATGCCGCTGGACTATCTATGGAACGATCAACATGAGACTCTGCCGCAAGATGAATAACTGTATTTGGAGAATGTTTAGCAAATATATTATGCAGAGTTATTCCATCACAGATGTTTACTTCTTCAAATTGATAGCGGCGGTCATTTTCTACACTATCTAAAGCACCTGGTACGGCAGCATAAGTTAATGCGTCCACATTAACTACAGATGCGTTAGTTTCACTAATAAGGAATCTAATAAGTGCCGAGCCAATAAACCCTGATCCACCGGTAACAAGAATTTTCATCTATTTCCCTTTATTTCATATATCTCAAGGAAATTAATTATATGTAGATTATGGAAAAGTCTCTATATCTCACACTTTGGGAAAACTCCATCATAAACGAAAAAAGTTCTATGTCCTTAAATTTTTTATTCTTTATTAATAGATAAATCATAATTTTCAACTTAAAACTGTTACAAAGCATACCGAATCATAAAAAACCATGAAGTACAATTTTTCTAGCCGGCTAGCTATTAAATATTTTTATTGAATTTATGCTAATTATATTAGAATAAGATCTAATTTTCTAAAATTATGTATTAAAGTATAGAAATATAACTTCATGGGCTGGTTTTTAACCATTTGCCTAGGTACGCTTACTCTTTTTTTAACGGCACTAATATCGGGATAATTAAAATATGGCTAAAGTCACCCTTGAACAAGCAAATACCATCATATCAGCTGGACAATTAAAAGGCCGCGAGATGGGTATTGGTCCACTAACGATTGTTGTTCTCGACGATGGTGGACATCTTGTTTCTATGCAACGCGAAGATAAAAGTGGAATATTGCGGTTTGAAATTGCTTTTGGAAAAGCATGGGGAGGTCTCGCTATTGGTAGATCATCTCGTGCTAACGAAACAGACATATTAACTCGTGAACATTTTGGAGTAGCGCTTGCTGCAGCATCTAATGGACGTATAATTCCAGTAGCTGGCGGAGTATTGATTTTGGATAACGATGGTAACGTTAGTGGGGCAGTTGGAGTTACTGGAGATTCCTCAGATAATGACGAATCCTGTGCCGTTGCGGGCATTGAGGCTGCGAAACTAATCGCAAAAGTATAACCTATAGAATTTTATATTATGAATAAAATACTGGTATAATAGTTATTATGAAAAATTATTGCCTCGAGGTTTTAAATTATATTTTACCACCTATTTGTAAATCTCATAGTAGCTTATAGTCTGAATCACGTTCATATTTTCTCGGATTATTACATTCGTTTCTCGGTTTAGAAAATACCGCTATAAAAATAAACAGGGAAACATGTATCCTTCTTTGACAAATACAAAAGCAGATAAAAAACCCGGGTTAGGTGAGGATTCTATTATAAATAAGCCATTTTTTAATACTCCAACTAAACATATTCTAGCTATAAATGATTTATTTGAAGGTCTAATTAGTTGGCGTTTATGGGGATTACTTGGATGGCAAGACATTAAACAACGCTATCGTCGATCATTACTAGGTCCATTTTGGTTAACACTTAGTATGGCTGTTATGGTTGGTACTCTTAGTTTACTATACGGTACTTTATTTGGCCTTGATCTTGATGATTACCTTCCCTTCCTTTGCCTTGGCTTTATTGCATGGGGATTAATTTCCGGCATTGTAACGGATGGTTGCGTCGCATTTATTGGATCAGAGTCTTTCATTCGTCAGATTAGTTTACCTTTCTCAGTCTATATTTATCGTCTCATATGGAGAAATTTAATAATATTTGGTCATAATATTGTAGTTTTTATTATTGTTGCTCTGATATTTAATATCTGGCCTAGTTGGACAGGATTAATGCTTTTACCAGGACTTGTGGTAATTTGTGCAACTGGCGGCTGGGTAAGTATTTTATTGGGTATGATATGCGCACGATTTAGAGATGTGCCGCAAATAGTGGCAAGCTTTATCCAAGTTGCTTTCTTTTTGACACCAATTATATGGAAACCAGAACTCTTAGTAGACAGAATAGGTTTTGTACAATTTAATCCTTTTTTTCATTTTGTTGAGTTAATAAGAGCTCCTCTACTTGGTAACTCACCTAACACAATATCTTGGTTAATAACGCTAGGGATCACTTTAGTCGGATGGCTGATAACTTTTATAATATTCCGTCGTTTTCGCAGTAGAATAGCTTACTGGATTTAAGACATAGTGATGGCACACATTTATCTCGAAGATGTTGCAGTTGATTTTCCGCTATACAGCGGCGCTAGTCGCTCGCTTAAAACGAGCCTTCTCCACCTAGGAAGTGGAGGACGCATTGGTCGCAATCTAAGCAACAGGATATGTGTTCAAGCTCTCCATAATATTTCTCTTGAACTAAATAATGGAGACAGAGTAGGTATTGTAGGACCAAATGGAGCAGGAAAAACAACACTTTTACGTGTCCTGTCTGGCGTTTATGAACCATCCAGTGGAAAAATTAGTAGGAGTGGAAAAATTGCAGCCTTATTTGACGTAGCCTTAGGTATGGATACAGAAGCAACGGGCTACGAAAACATAACAATGAGAGGAATGTTACTGGGACTTAGTCGTTCTGAGATTAATAGTAAAATAGATGAAATATCTGAGTTTACTGAACTAGGAGACTACCTAAAAATTCCGGTAAGAACGTACTCAAGTGGGATGTTATTACGTCTAGCATTCGCTGTATGCACGTCAGTGGAACCCGAAATACTACTAATGGATGAATGGATTGGCGTTGGTGATGCAAAATTTCTAGAAAAAGCAAAATCTCGGCTAGACGATTTTGTTAGTAGATCACAAATATTGGCTCTAGCATCGCACTCAAATGATCTTATAAGGCAAGTTTGTAATAAGGCAGTTTTAATTGATAAAGGAGGTATAGTAGCATGTGGCGAGGTAACTGAAGTTCTCTCAATATATGAGAAAACACTCTAAATATTTGCTATTCGAAAATCTTAACTGTGTCTAAAAATAATAATTAATGTACTTATCTGCAATTTAATTTGTCCATTCAATGTAAGAGCATAAGGAAAATGACTACTAAAAGTAGACAAAATAAAAATGTTAAAAAAAACTCGCATGAACTAAGTAGTTTATATGACGATGAATACTATCGCACTGGGTGCGGTATTCCTTATGAACGCAACGAACATTGGCTACAATTTTTTGGCGGCATAGCGGATGAAATTATACGCAGTTTACGTCCTAAAAAAGTTCTGGATGCAGGTTGTGCCTGGGCATTCTTAGTAGAATCTCTATGGGATCGCGGTGTCGAGTCTTGGGGAATTGACATTTCTCCTTATGCAATATCTAAAATTCGACCAGATATGGAAAATTACTGTAAAGTTAACTCTCTAACCGACCCTATTGAAGGTAAATATGACCTTATTACATGTATTGAAGTTCTTGAACATATACCAGAAAAGCAGGCGCGTACTGCTATCAAAAATCTAACATCCGCTTCAAATACGGTTTTATTTTCTTCTACACCAAAAGATTTTGATGAGCCCACACATTGCAATGTGAAGCCTACTATCTATTGGTTAAAACTTTTTGCCAAATATAGCTTTTCTCCGGATTTAACTTATGATGCCTCCTTTTTAACTAGACACGCGATCCTCTTTCACAAAACCACGTCTCCCCCTTCAGAAGACACTTTAATTTTGTTCAGTGAAAAAATTCGCCATGCCATCGAGGTAGGAGAAAAAATAAACGACATACAGAACCTTAATAAAAAATATCATCAACAAGAAAATAACTGGAACATACAAATAGCAAATAGAGATCAAGAAATAATAAACAAAAAAGAGGAAATAGAAGAACACAAAGCTAGACTAGTTAAAAGAGATACAATTATCTCTGAACTTGAAATTAAATTACATAAAGTTCACCATGATTCTCAGTCATCACAATCCGCTTTATTACAGAAAACTAATCAGCTGAATGCTGTGTATTCCTCAACCTCCTGGAAACTTACAGTTCCACTGCGAAAAACAAGAAAAGCATTGAGGTGGCTAAAATCCTATATTCGTTGGGGGAGTCTTATTAGTGTAAATATAGAAGTATCCCACCAAACCCAAGAAATAAGTAATCTAGAATGTTTTGAACTAACGACTGATTTAAAACGTACTCCAGCAGGTTGGGTAATACTAAAATACAAAGCCAATAAAAACATGGATATACCCAGATTAGTTATCTACTCATTTATTGAAAATCAGTTAGTAAGACTGCCAAGCGTTTCCCTAGAGACAAAAAATAATCAAACCTTTGGTAGAATTTTACGTTTACCTGATAACTCAAACCAGCTTTTCGTTGAAATAATTAATTCATTAGATGCTTTTTCTATAACGGATATGCATCTGAGAGAAATAGGAAAATTAGAGGCATTACTAAGACTAAGTTGGAAAAAAATTAAACCAAGTATTACCAATCCCCGTAGTTGTATTCGTCTTGCTTTACAAGGTGTGAAGGTTTTTAAAAAACATGGCATGACAGGCGTAAAAAGGTCGCTACTGGGAGATAAAAACATTGAATTTAGTGAAGATCATTACAATAACTGGATTGAACGTAATGAGAAACTTTCAGAAGCAGATATAATTAATATCAATAAACGAATAAATATGATGATTCAAAGACCGGTAATCAGCGTTTTGATGCCCGTCTATAATACTCCAGTAGTTTTTCTTAAGGCTGCCATAGAGTCTGTTTCTAATCAACTTTACCCATACTGGGAATTATGTATAGCCGATGACGCATCAACTGATCCCGAGATTTGTAATGTTTTAAAAGAATATCAATCAAAAGATAGCCGTATTAAGGTAATTTTCCGGAAAAATAACGGACATATTTCTACCGCCTCTAATAGTGCGCTAGAATTAGCAACAGGAAAATTTATTGCTCTTCTTGATCATGATGACGAATTAGCAATTCATGCTCTGTACCTAGTTGCTGAAACAGTAAACCTAAACCCTGATGCTGATTTGATTTATACTGACGAAGATAAGATTGACTCTGAAGGCAAACGTTACGCGCCTTATTTCAAAACAAGTTTTAATCCTGACCTAATTTTATCACAAAACATGATTAACCATCTGGGAGTATATAGACGAACAATCATAGAAAAAATTGGTGGATTCAGATGTGGTTTTGAAGGTAGTCAAGACTATGATTTAGTTTTGCGTACCCTAGAACAAATTAAAATAACTAATATACATCACCTGCCCTATATTCTTTATCATTGGAGAGCAATTCCTGGCTCAGTAGCATTAAACAGAGATGAAAAGTCATATGCTCATGAAAAGGCTCAAAAGGCCATTGAAGAATATTTATCTCGACGAGGAATAAAAGCTGAAGTTGAAGAAAGTCCAAGTGGGGTATACCACAGAGTACGTTATGCACTCCCAGATGAATGTCCCAAAGTTACCCTGGTAGTACCAACACGCGATAAACTGGCATTACTTAGAGTATGCGTTGATGGTATATTAAATAATACTGACTACAGTAATTTAGAAGTAATTATTGTTAATAATCAAAGTATAGACCCAGATACCATAAATTATTTTAGAGAAATACAGAAAATTTCAAGGGTTAGAGTTATAAATTACGATAAACCTTTCAATTATTCAGCTATAAATAATTTTGCTGTAAAACATGCAACCGGTAATTTAATAGGGCTTATTAATAACGACATAGAAGTTATCGAGCCTTCATGGCTGAAGGAAATGGTAAGTCACGCCTTAAGGCCCGAGGTAGGTGTCGTTGGAGCAATGCTTTACTATCCTAATAATACTATTCAACATGCTGGTGTAGCTCTTGGAATTGGGGGTGTTGCTGGCCACCTCCATCTTAATAAGCCAAGAGGGTATTTTGGTGATTTTGGTAGGACAGAACTAATTCAGAATTATTCGGCTGTTACAGGTGCTTGTATGATTATGAGAACTGAGATTTACAATGAAGTAAATGGCCTTGATGCAGAAAACCTATCAGTAGCATTCAATGATATCGATATTTGTATTAGGATTAGAGAAGCTGGATACTTAATCGTTTGGACTCCATATGCTGAAATGATGCATCATGAATCGGCTAGTAGAGGTAGTGATCAAAGCTCAGATAAAATTGCTCGCTTTACTCGAGAAGTTAAATACATGAAAGAAAAATGGAATAATATATTAGAAAAAGATCCCTTCTATAATCCAAATTTTTCACTAAAAGATGGCTACTATACAATTGCTACCAGAACGAGAACACCAAAACCTTGGTTAATAAATATGAAGGGAACTCATCCTAATGTTCGAACAAGCAATATAATTTTATCAAACGAGAAAACCATTGATGGAACGTAGGGAAAAAATTCTTAGTAATATTAACCTTAGAGAGCAAAAAGGCCTTGAAATTGGTGCTCTTGATAGGCCTGTAGTTACGAGTGATCAAGGAAACATTCAGTATATAGATCACATATCTACCAGTGACTTAGAAGCTAAATATAAAGATGATAAAAACGTTGATACGTCAAAAATTGTTGATGTAAATTTTATTCTAGGAGAAAATACACTAGCTAAAACAATCGGAAAAGAAAATAAATTTAATTATGTTATAGCAAGCCATGTCATTGAACACGTTCCCGATGTTATAGGCTGGTTAAAAGATATTTCGGCAATCCTATATGACGGTGGAATACTCTCGCTGGCCATACCTGACAAAAGATTTACTTTCGACTATCTACGTACTCCTACTACTTGTGGTGATCTAATAGAATCCCACATGCAGAAGCTAAGTAGGCCATCACCAAAACAGGTTTTTGATTTTTTCTCTAATGCCGTAAGCCTCGATACAGGTCTACGTTGGAGTGGTAGACTTAATGAATCGGAGCTTAATAGGCAGCATTCAATTAAGTTTGCATCTAAAATGGCAAAACAAGTTTTTGAAGACGGAGAATATACAGATGTACACTGTACTGTGTATACTCCTAGGTCATTTTTTCAACTAATTGAAATGATGTTAGAACTAGAACTAATAGATTTTCGTATAATAGATTTTCATGATACCTCTGAAAATGAATTAGAGTTTTTTGTATCTTTTGAAAAATTATCTATTAGTGCTAATGAAGATGTTAGTAGATACAAAATGAGTAAAAGTATTCCACACATAGTAACAGATACATGGGAAAATACTCAACAAAAACGTTTTCTAGAGCTTGAGAAATCTATAAGTCGCCTGACTGAGCAAAATAAAATACTCTTCTCTGAAAAAGATGTGCTTAATGATAAACTCTCTCTTTCCGATTCGAAATTACTAGAATCTAACACAAAGCTAAAAGAAATTATTCATCAATTTGAAAATACGTGCAATCAATTAGAACAAACTTATCAGTCTACTTCATGGAAAATTACCAAACCCATAAGAAACCTTAAGACAATGGTGACAAATTTCTTAAGACCTAATGCACATAAATGATTCATATTTAGAGCTAGATAATTAATCTTTTACTCTATCCTTAAAAGCATTAAAAAAACGCGATATAAGTATATAAATCGTACAAGCCTTACACAGGAAGAAATACATGAATGACAAACAAAGAATAAATTCTTGAGCAATGCCCGAGCCAAAGAATATAATTATTATGGGTGCTACTAGCCTTATAGGACCTTATGTTTGCTCTAGATTAGCAGAAGAAGGTTTCACAGGAGAGTGCTTTAGTCGCAATCCAAAAATAAAAAAATGTTTATCTAAATTTCCGTTTCGTTGGCGTCAATTTGATATTAAAAACCCTGGTGATTGGTATGCTCCTTCCGGAGTTGTAATTCTGTCTCTCTTACCGTTGCAAACATTATTTCAATTATTACCAAGACTTATAAAAGCCGACCTAATTATTGCAGTTAGCACAACTAGTGTTTTCACAAAAAAACAAAGTAAAGACCGCAAGGAAAGAGATTTAATTAATCGCATGATTAGCTGTGAGAATGAAATAGTAAATTTTAGTACCAACTTTAAAATTAAATGGACAATAATACGCCCTACATTAGTTTATGGAGCTGGCAAGGATAGTAATATAAGTGCAATTTCATACTTTATTAAGAAATTTGGTTTATTTATAGTCGCGCGTCCTGCCAACGGCCTTCGTCAACCAGTACACGCCGACGATGTTGCCCAAGCTATAGTTGCGGCTATTAATAATAAAGACGCAAGTAATACTAGCTTCAACTTAGGAGGAGGTGAAACACTAACCTATTTAAGTATGGTAAAACGTATTTTCGAATCAACAGGACGTAAACCAATTATTATATGCTTACCAAGTAGACTACTTAGCTTTACACTACACTGCTTTAATCTAGTTTTCCGATCATCTTATAGCCCCGCTCTTTTTGATCGTATGAATCAAGATTTAGCATTCGATTTTACGTCAGCACAATCTATCTTAGGCTATAACCCTCGCCCCTTCACTCCTGAGAACTCTGATTTCTAAACTAGAAGGAATTACAAAATATAATTAATACTAAAGAAATAAAAATTCCTAAGTCAGAAAGCAGCACTAAACATTATACAAATGTTTCGTGGCCCTTTTCGGCTGCGCTAGCACTAGCATTGCCAGTGAGTTTATTGGACTATCATGGATTAACATTACTAGCTATACTGCTCGGTTTTTTTTCTTTGATAATTGAAATAAAAAGAGGTTTCTATATTGAAGATATAAAATTTCAACCACTCTATTTATATCTCTTTTTTATAATTATAGGAAGTCTTTCGCTTATCTGGAGCTATAATTTTGACGTTTCATTAGAAAGACTACTCCATCTATTAGGAAATTTTTTTATTGGCTGGATTGTAGTCGGCACTGCCTACAGACAAACACATTACAAATTAAATATTAAATACTCAGCAGTTATTTATCTTTTAGGTCTATTATCAACATTAGCTTTAATTATTTTTCAAACAGTTTCAAACTATTTAAATATTGATTACTTTGAAATATTTCAACAAACAACTAAAACTAGTTCATTTCTATCAGTTACTAATCCAACTGCTACAGTTCTAGCAGTTCTTGCAATGCCTGGATGTCTATTAATATGGCGGGGTGTAAGTGCTCCTATTGCAATCACAGTTCTTTTAATAACAGCCATCATTATTTTTCTATCTCAAAGCTTAGCTGCTATTGCAGGGTTTATTTTTTCTTTTTTATTAACTTTAGCTGTCCTTTCAGCTGGAAAAAAAATAATACGTTTTATTACACTAGGTATAATGCTTTTTGTATTAACACTTCCCGCAATTACTTTTTTAAACAATACACCCTTCACATATATGCGTGAACAATTGTCTTCACATAACGTTAACCTACCTCTTTCTTCAATTCACCGAACTTATATCTATGACTTTGTGCTACAAAATATTTCAGATAAACCACTACTGGGGTGGGGTATAGGTGTTTCTAGAAGCTTACCAGGAAGCCAAGAGAAAATAGCTGAGTTAAACCGAGAGCTTCTACCACTACATCCACATAATAGTATCTTTGAGGTATGGGTAGAACTGGGGTTAGTCGGTGCATTAGCACTAACCGTTTTAATATTTTTTATTATGATACGAATAGTAAGAATAGTTAAGGAACAAGCGGCAACTGCCGTTTTATTTGGATCTGCATCAGCATATATAGTGATAGGTCTGACTTCGTATAGTATATGGTCGAGCTGGTGGATAGCTACCGCCATACTATCAACCGGAATTTGGACCGCATTACTTGCTGAAAGGAAAACTCCACCCGTTATCAAATAATTTATTGCTCACAATTCGAAAAAGAAAGAAAACCGCATGCTTAACTATTTTACAGCAAAAACGAATTAAGATTGCAAAATAAAATAAGAACAAAAATATTGCTGGATAAATACCTGAATAGTTTTTTCTAAAATACCTCATAAAACCAACTGTTTTTTGCCACTCAATAAAAAAAGGTGATGTATCGCTAGAACTTAATATATGTATAACACTTATATGAGGTGTATAGTATATTTCACCGCCAGCCTTACGAAACCTATGGCAAAAATCTATGTCCTCAACATGTATAAAGTATTGTTCATCCATTCCATCAATTTCCCAGTAATCATCAACTGGCATTATCATACATGCACCACTAGCTGTCGGTATGTTAATCATCTCCGCAGGGTCAGGCATACTATGTAAATTAAAACGCCTGTATTTCTGTTTTAAAAATACTAATCTATGGAGACAAAGAACTTCTACCATTGCCGTCCAAGGAGTTAATGCCTCCCGTCGCGCGCCTGACTGTTCTTTTCCATCTCTACCGATTAAACGACAGCCCATCATCCATGGACGGGTAAGGTTTACCGCTTCTTCCAATAATTTTCGCAAAGTGCCTTCAGGTATAAGGCAATCTGGGTTTAGCAACATAAGATATGATCCTCTGACCTTCTCCGCTCCTAAGTTGCATCCAGCAGCAAAACCTACATTTCCATGACCCGAATATATTTGTAATCTTTTATCTTCTTCTGCCCGTAGCTTAAGTTCACAAAGAACCGGTGGTGGATTGCCATTATCTATTATCACCAGTTCACTTAATAAATCTTGCGACAAGACGCAGTCTATTGCTTCAAATAGCACGGCCCCAGTGTTATAAGTTACCATCACTACACTAACTGAACTAGCTAGCAGATTAGAATCGGTATTTCTATTCACTGTTTACTTTCATTTATATTTTAAGAATGGTGAAAACGCCTTATAATCTAAATTTATTCTATTTTCATTACGTCATTCAACTTGCCATCGCTATTCTTTATATAAAGTATTTGGGTAAATCTGATAAGAGCGGCAATTTAAGGTCCTTTTCTGAAAGCACCGCACCGGAGTCTGGAACTGGCCAATCAATATCAATTTCTGGATCATTCCAAAGAATACCTTTGTCATGCTGATGGGAGTAATAGTTATTTACCTTATAAATTACTTCCGTATTCGGCTCTAAAGTACAAAGGCCATGAGCAAAACCCGACGGTACTAATATTTGGTTCCATTTTTTAGAATCGATGATAGCAGAAACATAATGCCCGAAGGTAGGCGAATTACTCCTGATATCCACCGCCACATCATAAATTGCACCTGACACTACTCTTATAAGCTTATCCTGATCAAAAGGAGGTATTTGAAAATGAAGCCCCCGGATTGTTCCTTTAGCGTAAGAAAATGCATGATTATCTTGTTTAAAATCTAAATTAACATCCACATCAGATAGGTTTTCTTTATTATAAGTCTCAGAGAAATAACCACGCGCATCTTCATGTTTTTTGGGATAAAACAGAATAACTTCTGGTATTGTTAATCTTTCTATTTCCATCTTGAATAAGTCCCTCTTACTAAAGTTAAGGACACCTCATAAAATACTTTAACTGTTATCAAAATAAATAACTATTTAGTTTTAAACATTTTTTTTATTAGATGTAATAGAAATAACATCAATAGAACGAAGTATTGGTGCAAAAGGCTTCCAATTAAGAAATCGTAGCACCTGCCACCATGACAAAGTACGTTTTTCTTGTATTAACCGCCTTGAATGCCAGATATCAGGCATACTACGCAAACTATCAACCAATGCACGAATAGCTTCCCTACCCGCATTTTTTCTTATGGCCATAAGTATCAAAAGAATAATTGCTAAAGCATGTAAAGGAATAAGAAAAGGTAATAAAGGTCCAGGTATATTTTTGATAAAGGTCCATATTAAGTTCCGAATGCTATGGTATATTGTAAACTTACTGTGTCGACCAGTAATCATCGAACCAATATGGCGAACAATTGCATCAGGTACTAAGAAGCAAATCTCACCCCTAAGTCGCATACGAAACCCTAAATCAACATCTTCAAGATAACAAAAATAACGTTCATCGAAACCGCCAATCAAATTAAATAAATCACGATTGTACAAAGCTGCGGCAGCACATGCAGAAAATACCTCACCACCAACAGTTATCTCATTAACATGACGTCCATGGCCTCCTCGCCAGGCCAAACCACTTAAATGATATACATCACCAGCACCATCCAATCGTTTGTCATCACTATCGTTTAGTAACACTGATGCAAAAGATCTAATTTCTGGATGTCTATTACTCGCGAATACAAGCTTTCCTAGCCATTCTGGTTCAGGAAAAGCATCGGGGTTAAGTAGTGCAATCCAACTAGCCTGGGACTTTTGCACTGCTAAATTATTTGCACTAGCAAACCCTATATTATTTTTATTTTTAATAATTTTAAAATAAGAAGGTAAATTCTTTAAAGCTTTAATAGAATTATCGGTCGAATTATTATCAACAACTATAACTTCAAAATCGTTGTAAGTTTGAGACTCTAAAGCGGACAGGCATCTCGAAAGACAGTCACCGCTATTATAATTAATAATTATTACGCATACATATGGAATAGCCATAATTGATTTCTTTGACACACGTTAAGGCTACTCACAAGTGCGAATTGTTGATATCTATATTAAGATCATAGATATCATATGTTTAATTTAACAGTATGAATATTGGTTACAAATAAATGGGGAGGTATAATACAATACCCCCCCATAAAAGTCAGTCTTCTACCCAAACTCCCCGCCAATCAGTATTTAATACCAATGATGGGGCAATTTTATAACCTTTGACTTTGCTGTTTAAAGCTATTGTTCGGTTCATAAAAGTTATCGGGATAGTCCACCCTAATTCAAGATTACGTTTAATAAACTGATGTACTATCACTTTTCTTTTTTCAGGATTAGCTTCTTGCTTTTGTGCATCATAAAGCTCATCTAACTTTCTATCAGTATAACCAGAATAGTTCTGCGGACTACGGTCTTTTGAAATAAACTTCTGAAGCAATACCGTTGGATCTGGTAAAAATCCACTAACAAAATCGATTGTTACGTCAAAGCCACCAGACCTACGCATTGCTACCCATTTAGGTGTTGGACTTGAAATCAACTCAACACCAACTCCACACCTTTTCCATTGATCAATCAAGAAAACAGCAATTTGCTCATATGGATGAGATACTGCTCGGTTACTATATTTAAACTTTAAGTTAGCATGTCCAGCCTCTTTCAAAAGCGCTTTAGCTTTAGCTCTATTAGCATCCATATCACGGCCGAATCCTGCCTCTTTTTCTAACTCTTTTGCAGGTATTGCGTAGAAAGTACCTGGCATAATACCTGCTGCTGGTGTTGGAGCAGTCCAGGTTAACTTCGCAAGATTAGGAAATCCATTATACCTATCAACGCAAAGCGTTAGAGCGCGCCTAACCCGTACATCCTGAAAGGCCTCAACTTTTGAATTTAAAGTTATCATCATAAAAGACAGCATCGGCATAGTTTGGAATGAAATCTTATCACCCATTTTTTCCTTTAAATCTTTAACTACTGGTGGAACAGCTGCACGCCATTCTGCCATTATTTGCCCACCCTTCATGGGATTTGCAACTTTCTTAATCTGGTAACCTATCGTTCCATCAAGATAGACATCATCAAAATGATAATTTTCATAGCGTTTTGCTACCCATTTTTTTCCTTCTTCATGCTCTACAAAACGAAATGGCCCAGTGCCATTTATATTTTTTGCATGCCACTTTGGCCCTTTAGCCATATCCTTAACTGAGTAAATAGAATTATACGGGGAGCCAAAACCCTGCATTAAAAATCCATCTGTGCCACTAAGTTTAAACACGACAGTATAATCATCAGGCGTACTTATAGAGTTAATACTGCTAAATAGAGCTTTGCGTGCAGAAATTACTCCTTCAGGCGGATTACGTAAGCGTTCATATGTGGCTTTAACATCATGAGCATTAAGGGCGGTCCCGTCATGAAACTTTATGCCCTTTCTAATATTAAATGTATAAGTAAGAGCATCATCTGATACATTCCAGCTCTCAGCTACATCACCCTCTAATTCAGGAAAATTATCCCAATTAAAAGTTAGTAGAGTAGAATAGTGTTGCGGAACATAATGCATTACACCATACGAATTGGTGGCATGCGGATCATATGTCGGTATTTTTGCTTTCACACCATATTTTAGTGTTCCACCTTTTTGTCCGGCAGAAATATCATTATTAGAAAAAAAACAAGTTATTAAAAAAACAGAAACAAAACTTATGATACAAGACTTAAATATTTTTTTATTAATAAACACTTTTTCCTCCTTATATTATTTTGACTTTTTCTCTTTTAAAATAAATTATAAGTATTTCGTTTTTGTATAATGCAGTGGTAATTTTAAAATATATTTTTAATTATTTTTCAACTGGAAATCATTTCCTTCACTAATTCAAAAGTCTCAGGCCCTGGAGATAACTCACCCGAATGAATACGTTTACTTATTTCTACTATAGTAGAATTTACTTCGGTTGATAGACCTAGTTTTATACCATTTTCCACCACTAAACCATTAATGTCTTGCGCTTCACTTCTTCTACCTTTTAAGTGGTCTTGTAGAATGCAATCACGTGCAGCAGGCCCTACGTCTGCCATCATTTTTTCAAACAAAGTTTCCAGAAACCTATTTGAATCTTTAATATCTTCTTCATTTAGACCAAATATTGGCACTAATTTATTACCCATTCCCTGTGATACATTTAGTGCTTCGGTCGTTACTCTCATAAGTACTTCTCTCATGCCATTAGCACGAAGTGCTTCAACTCCATTAAGGCCTAATGTTGCAACAACAGCCATTGTCGTATTTATCACTAATTTTATCCATTTTGCAGACATTATATCTGAAGAAATAGAAACGTTACCGACATTGCTAAGTATTTCAGCAACCTCTTCTACACTGCCTTCCCTTGATCCCTCTAAACCACCAACGCCAAACCATGTTTTTTTGGGCGGTGTATTTCTTTGAACTATACCTGGTGTAAAAATTTCCGAGGAGCATTCCACTACAACACCAACACTTCGTTCTGCACCAACTATTTCAACTATGTCATTAACTGTCATAGCATTTTGCATACCTACTAAAAGACCATCTTCATGCAAGTATGGTTTGATTAATTCACAAGACCATCGGGTATCATAGGCTTTTGTATAAAGCAAAACTAAGTCATATTTAGGTGACATATAGGCCAGGTCACACAAATGATGCGCAGATACTGCTACCTCTATTTTTTTATCTGGCATAAATATTTTTAGGCCATCCCTGCGCATTGCTTCAACATGTTCGGGCCACTGATCCAAAAGATCAACTTCGAATCCTTTTCTTGTAAGATCAGCTGCAGCACAACTACCATTAGCACCGGTACCCAATACCGCAATTTTTTGAATCAAAAGCTTTTCCCGTAGTTATTATTTTTGTAATACAAATTATAACAAAACGTAGCAAATGCATGATTATTCTCGCGGATCAGATTAGTAATTAGAAGCCTATAATCTGATATAGCGGCTATACATGTTATTGATACTATAATTTAATTGTCTTTGTAATTAGTGAATTGTTTAAATCACAAATAGGGAGCTTCGTGTTTTGACTAACATTATAGAAGAAAAACTACAAGAATCAGGAATCAAGCGGGGAGCACTTAATGGAATTAGAGTTATAGACTTAAGTCAGTTTGAGGCAGGGCCATCCTGCACTGAAACTCTTGCATGGTTGGGAGCTGAAGTAATAAAAGTGGAAAACCCCAATGGAGGTGAACAGGGAAGAACTCCTCCTACAAAAGGAGGAGATTCATATTATTTTCTACTATTTAATGCCAATAAACGAAGTGTTACTTGTAACCTTAAAAACGAAAAGGGTAGAAAGATTCTTGATAAGTTAATCAAAACAGGTGATGTATTTATAGAAAATTTTGGACCGGGCGTAATAGAACGACTTGGCTATAGTTACGAAGAAGTCAAATCTAAAAACCCTGCTATTATTTACGCAAGTATTAAAGGTTTTGGTAAAGGAAGCCCATACGAAAAATTTTTAGCATTTGATATGATTGCTCAAGCAACGGGTGGTGTTATGAGTATAACAGGTGAAACCGACGGTCGCCCTATAAAGCCTGGTACAACAATTGGAGATACAGGAACCGGTCTTCACTGTGCCATAGGAATACTTGCCGCTTTATTTCAAAGACATACTACTGGAGAAGGGCAATTAGTAGAGGTGGCCATGCAAGACGCAATGACAAATTTTTGTCGGGTGGCTTATGCTACTCAAGCTAATACTGGTAGAGCGGCTATAAGAAGAGGCAACCAGGTTATTCTTGGCTCATCTGCACCGAGTGAAGCCTACTTATGCAAAGGTGAAGGACCAAATGACTATTGTTATATTTACTCTACACGAGCTCATAACCAACACTGGGAAAGAATTGTAAAAGTTATAGGGCGTGAAGACATGATAAACAATCCTAAATTTAAAACTGCTGAAAGCCGTGCTGAAAACGTTAAGGAGGTTGATGATGCTATCGGAAAATGGGTTATCCAACATGATAAAAAAGAAGTAATGAGAATTATGGGTGAGGCTGGCGTCGCAGCTGGTGCCGTCTTTGATACAATGGAATTACAAACTAATCCTAGCCTTATTGATAGGGGGGTATTCACCGAAATTGATCATCCTGTACACGGAAAATTTACCATGCCTGCATTCCCTGTAAAATTATCTAATTCACAGGTTTCAATAGAGCCTGCTCCATTACTCGGAGCAGATAATAATCATGTATATGGAAATATACTCGGTTACACCAATGATGAAATAGAGGCACTCTCTCAGGATGGAATAATTTAAAACTCGTTATCAGGTATCCTCAATACTTATAACTTCTTATACCAATAAAAAATTGTAATTAAAGACTATGATTATTTATTACTTCTGTATTATCTGACAACTAAAAAAGGCTTTAGGTTGATGATCCGATTTGCTCCAAATTTTTATCACATGTTTCTTGAAATTCCTATTCAGCAAAGGTTTGTTGCTGCAGCTAAGATAGGAATCACCAGCATAGAATGGCATTTTCCTTACGAGCTTCCAAAACATGAGCTAAAGTCTTTACTTGATGATAACGGTATTGAATTTACATATTGTGTAGTTCCTCCCGAGAAGAACAATGGAGAATATGTCACTGTTCGCGGTCTAGGTGCTCAACCTGGCAAACAAGATGAATTCAAACGCTCAGCTGACCAAGTATTGGAATATATTCATCACTGCAATTTTTACTCTATTAACGTAGGAGCCGGACCCATTCCAGAGGGAGTAGACAGGCAAAGATGTATTGATACATATGTAGAGAATATTGACTATATTTCTCGAAGCGCTGGTAATCATAGATGTAAATTTTTGCTTGAACCCGTATGTCGTCAAAGAATAGATAATTGGCCAATGCAGAAGATGGCAGAGGCAAAAGAGATCATTGATCTAGTGGGAGGTAATAATGTTGGTTTAGTTTACGATACTTTCCATATGCGATATGAAGAAACTGGAACGCTAACTGATATAATGGATATATTTTGGCCACACATAGGTTATGTACAAATTGGAAATCCCCCTAATCGCAATGAACCTGGCGTTGGTGAACTGGATTTATTATGGATAGTTCAGAGAGCATTAGAAAAAGGATATGAAGGAGCCATAGGCATGGAACTAGACCCTTCTAAAGACACATGGAGTAGCCTGTTATGGATGAATCAGTTTGGCTATAATGTTGATCCAAATAATAGGTAGATTTTTTATTAAAAAATTTAAAAGCTATCTTTAGTATATTATCTAAATTAGAGGAATTACCTATGCAAACTCGAGTGGCACGAATATACCAGTATGGGTCTCCAGATGTTATTAAATTAGAAACCGTGTCCGTTCCCCAGCCGGGACCAGGAGAAGTTTTAATTGAGCAAAAAGCCTGTGCTATTCATTTGGCTGATTCCTATATGCGCCAAGGACGGTATTTTTTAAAACCCCCATTGCCGACTGTGCTCGGCTTGGAAGGTATTGGAACAGTTATATCAGTAGGAGCCGATGTTAAGAGATACAAAACTGGTGACCGAGCAGCTTATCTATTTAACCTCGGTGCCTATGCTGACAAAAGAATAATACCTGCAGATCAGCTCTATACACCTCCCACAGAACTAGATTCAGAAACGGTGGTCGTAACTTTTGTTAGAGCTTTGACAGCACAATATTTATTAAGACGTATTTACCCGATTAAGGCCGGCGAGACGATCCTTATACATTCAGCTGCTGGAGGTATGGGTAGCATCCTATCACAATGGGCTAGTTATATTGGAGCAAAGGTTATTGGTACCGTTAGTTCTCCTGATAAATTTATTACTGCTGAGAATAACGGTTGTACCCATGTTATTGATTACTTAAAGGAAGACTTTAGTGAGGCAGTTCTAGATATAACCAATGGCAAGGGTGTACCAGTCGTTTTCGATGCCGTCGGAGCTGATACTTATAAAGGAAACGTTGCTTCTCTTTCCCCACGCGGATGGTTTGTGAATTATGGTCATGCTTCTGGACCTCCACCTATTGACGCCATAGAACTAAATCAAAAATCTCTCATTTTTACAAAAGCATCTTTAAAAGATTATATGCTTAGCCCAGAGGAAAAAAAGATGATGATGGACGAGGTTGTAAAGGTAATTAAAGGTGGGCATGTAAAATTAAGTATAACAGGAAGATATGAGCTTGCAGACATTTCACAAGCTCATACAGATTTGGAATCGCGCTTAACAACTGGTGCTCTAGTAGTGTTTTTCAATAATAAATTGTAGACTTATTACTGAACTTATTTAAAACCTTTTTAAGTTCTTTGATGAGCTCCAATCAATATAAATAGCATTAAGGCTCGTTTGCCCGAACGGTTAGACCAAGCATGATTGGTACCTCTTTGAATTAAAACTTCATTGGCAGATAGTTTAGTTTCACCTTCTTCCATCACCGCCCACATCTCTCCTTCTAAAACAATTGCATAATCTGTAGTTTGAGTTTCATGCATTCCTGCTACTTTAGATTCAGAGTCGTGTGCACCACTGCTTCCCATTTGAGCAAAAGCGTCTGCCACATCAACATCCTGAAGCACTTCATCCGGAGGAAATTCAACATAACGAAATATCGTGCCAGCCGGATCATGAGGTTCAATTCTAGGTTCGCGTATTGCGGTATCCGTATTCCCGGTGTTATCCGCAGGAGAAGAAGTTTCCCAGATTTCATGAGTAAAAACCTGAGGCATTGGTTCTGAAATTTGTGGTGGAGCTCCATCCATTAAAATTATAGATTTTCCTTCCGAGTTATGACCTGTCACCACCCTTCTGAATTGTCTTGCCATTACATTCCTTTCCTTTCCTATAAAGATAAAGACTATTATTATTTATAAGTGTTTTATCAAAGTTTATATTATCTGATTATAACACAGTAAATTCCATTTAACCGTATAATAAAATTGGATTATTCATGGAGAGCTCTTCAGAAAAATGTACCGTTTGTCGGTTTTGACATTAATGTTTTCGATTTTACGTAATGATTTATAAAATTTTTTTAATCAATAAAGATCCAATCGTCTCACTTCTGCGTAAAGTTATATGAATACTATATTACTATACAGAAATGAGATGTTTGTTATGAAACAATTGATAATTGAAAGCAACAATAGCGTAATGAATGCCAAATATAATCCTATCAGACATATACAAGATGAGAATACCAGACATGTGATTATGTTAAGTCTAATGTGGATGTGGTGCGGAATATTTTCAGCTTGGACCGGCGCAATATTTTATTATTATTAAATTATTCAAGCAAAGAAAAGAGTTTACAGATTTATCAACCCCTAATTTCCAAAGCTGTAAATATAGAACAAATAACAGCCTCTTTAGTCGAGAACGTATTATCTGTAATAGATTTGTTTTAGGTCTAATTCAAAGAAGTTTAACTAAATAAAAAGTTACAAAAAATATTTTTTATTTTAGTGCTTTCTCCTAATATACGGATGTTTACTAAATTTTAAAAAAATTACCATTTGACTGACAATATAAAATAGTCTTTTTGTACAAATAATCAGTCTACACATCTGTTCAGCAATAAAAATATTATACTGTACTATAAATTGTAATTACTATTGTATTGTTAAAAATAATTTATCAAAGGTATAATGATCCTTAACTCATTTAGAAATATAAAATAATAGTTATATTAATATGATTAAATTGATAATAGGTATAGGAATTGGTCTGTGGTTGGGCATAGAATTTACGGATGAGATTATGTATATTATACAAACTTTTCAAAATAAGTAGGGGCCATAATGAAAATAGGATTTAGCGTAGCAACATCAGATGTCAGTACTGAAAAACTTCCGGCCCAGCAAGGTGAATTTACTGCGAATCTAGATGTGCTTTCAGAGCTTGGTTACGATGGCGTGGAAGTATCTATTCGCCAACCCAAAAATCTTGACCTTGATGAACTCCAAAGAGATGTAGAAAAAAGAAATTTAGAAGTTGCCTCTATTCATACTGCTGCAATAGGTTTTCAAGATAAAATCTGGCTTTGTCACCCAGATAAATCTATAAGGGATGAAGCTTTAGTTCGCCTAAAAGGTGCTTTGGATGCAGCAGCTTTTTTTGGTGTAGACGTTATTATTGGCTCTTTCCGAGGACAACTGCTAGATGGAGAAGGTAGAGAAGAATCTCTATCATGGATGCATGAAGCCTTCAAAGAGGGAGCAGATTATGCAGTCAAGGTAGGATCAACAGTACTATTTGAGCCGCAGACCCGCTTTTATATTAATTTTGGCCTAACTACCCAAGATGGGGTGGAATTTGCTAAATCTATAGACAGTCCTGGAATGGGCCTTATTCTTGATACCTTTCATATGAATATTGAAGATGTTTCGTTTTCTAAAAGTATCTTTGACGCTAAAGAATACCTGAAATACCTACAAATGAGTGATAGCAACCGGCTTTACCCGGGCGGAGGACATGTACCTTGGAGAGAGGTTATAAGTAGCCTGAAGGCAATAGATTTTAGTGGGTATTTATCTTTACAATGCCTTATGGAACCAGATTTTAAAACTGCAGCGAAATTAGGAATTAATCATCTACGCAGTCTTTTATAAGCAAATCTGTTTTATCCATTTAGTTTCTTAACATTAGGGTTATGAAGCACCCTTCGGTATATTCTATTATACTGCTGCTTAGCTTTATAATAATTTACTACTTTAATATGTTAATTGGAAACAGCTGATGCATAACTAACTATTTCCAATTAACAATATTTTAGTGTTGTTTTTAAAGTTTCTTTAATAGTTTTTCAGCAACCTTTTTTGATTTACCTCTAAATTTTATCGCTTTAATGGCTTCTAAATTATCTAAATTATTACCCACAACAATGAATGCGATCATTCCCATATTTTTATGCGGGGTACACTGATATGCATAAATTCCAGGTACTTCAAACTTATATTTCGTATCTTTTGATACCTTAGATTTGAATTTTTTTACTCCCTTTGGAATACCACCTTTACTTATAAATTCAACATTATGACCTTTATTGGTAGCCTTCCAGAAAACAGTTTCGCCAACGTCTACTCGTACTATTTTTTCAGAGAAGACCATCTTCTCTTTTCCTAACTTATTAAGCATCTCCACTGTGGTATCAGCTGCTATAGCTAAATTTGAGCTAAATAAAATAACCAGGGCTGAAATAAATAATTTCATAGAATAAAAACCTTTCTGCATTTAATTTAAACTAAATTCTTTATTTATAATCTGTATATTTATATACATACGTGATTTAAAATCATCTAAATTTAATAGGGGTATGAGCTACTTATTAGCAAACCATCTATTATAAATTATGTAGTGATTATTTACTACATCCACACAAAAAATACCCTCCCTGTGTCGATTTATCACAGGGAACATAGAATAATTAAAGTACGATTATCTTATTAATTAAGACACTTCCTTATAAATATAATAACTAAGAAATACCTTTAGGTGTAAATATTAATTTATATAGTTACCTTAAATTAGGCGGTGAGTTAGCGGACCATAGATGGATATGCCAGCGCCACATAATTAAACCGATTGCCGTGAGTCCAAATATTGAATAAATAGCAACCATAGTTTTATAGCCAAAAAAAGTGATTACGGGGCCAGCAATAAGTAAGCCTATGGGTAACCCATAAACCGCAAGCATTCTTAAGCCAAGAATTCCTCCACTAAAGCGTTTATCTGAGGTTCTTACTAACATTGCTGACATAGGAACTAATCCCAAACCCTGTACACAACCAGTTACAATTAGAATTGGTATTCCAATTTGTAGATTACTAAATTGAGAGAATATAAATAACATTACATACCACAAGGAGCAAAAAACAATTATCATACGACCGCTCATAACCCGGTTACCAATACGTGTTAATATTACCGACCCTATCATTGCTCCAAATGCAAAACTTGCTGCGAGATATCCGAGACCTGTTTGATTGGTTAAGTATATATTTTTAGCTACATAAGGCAAAAGTCCTGCCGTTAACGGAAAAGCAGTTAAGTTTACTAAAAATGCAATACTCAAGGCAGCTAATAAATGTGGCGTCCTGGCAGCATAAAGAAAAACATCTTTAAGGTCTCTCCAAGGACTAGTAGCGTTATGCAAAGATCTTTCTGTATCTGAAGGTTTATGCTCTGGGTTTAATTTAGATATACCAAATGATAAAAATAAGCTGGTTGCATACAATGTGACTATTATTAAATAAGCAGAACCAATCCCTAGCATAGCTACAGTACCAGCCCCAGCCAAAGCTCCTGCAATGCGTGCAGAATCAGTTGTCATGCGGTTAATGCTCATTGCACCAGTTAGGTTCTTAGCGGGAATTGTTTGCCCAATAAGAGCATATCTCATAACTAAATCTGATGGTCTAAAAACACCCATAATTAAAGCTATTGCAAAAACATAAGGTGGAGAGAGATAATTGCTAATTGCTAAAATCATTATGATTGTTGCTTGAAGTGTGAAAACAAGCCTAAGAGAACAGAGTACATTTCGGTAACCTATTCTGTTACCTAACACCCCTATTAATGGCGCTATAAGTGTTCCAAGAAACTGAAGTGAGGCAAAAATGGTTAGTAAGAGTACTGAGCCTGTTTCATCTAAAATATACCAACCCAGAATGATAGTTTCCATTTCAAAAGCCCACGCAGTACCTAAATCTGCTGACCACTGAAAACGAAAACTTCGGAAATAGAATGGTGCCAGGCTTGAATTATTATTATATTGCTTTGCGGCAGTCATTTATCTATCCCGATTTAACAATACACAGTTTGTCTTATGTTTTTTTTAAGCTTGCTGATACTGCGTTTGAAAATCATATAAGGAAAGTAAAAGATAAAAAAAATATACACTGCTTAAAAAAAGTCTAGTAGTTAACATTATATGAAACCTTAATAATATTAAAATTAAAGGATACAGGTATGGTAAACCCTTTTTCCGATCAAAGAGTATTTATGGAAGCATGTGACCAAACAACCAATGGAATTAAAAATGAAAAACAATATTCGCTATATAGGGATTTAATTAAAGAAGAAGTTGAAGAGCTAAACGCTGCTATTGAAGAAAATGACGAGGTAGAACAACTTGATGCATTAATTGATATTCTAGTTGTAACTATCGGTGCTATACATTCTATGGGGGCCGATGCTGAAGGTGCCTGGCAAGAAGTTCTTAAGACTAACCTTGCTAAAATTGATAGTAACACAGGTAAGGTTATAAAGAGAGAAGATGGTAAAGTTTTAAAACCAGCAGGTTGGAAGCCACCAAATTTACTCCCACATATTAAAACCAGGTGATATCAAGTTTATAATTAATATCGGAAATAGTTATACCCTTAAATAATTTTTTACCACCATATGCCTTAGAACTAGTTAATTACCAACTAAACGATGAGGTTGATGAAAACACTTTTATAGATATTAATAAAAAAGTTGGAGAAGAATTTACCAGTAATCAGTCTGGGTTTTTATATAGAGAAATTGGCAGGAATGAATACAACACTTGGCTAGTGGCAGTCTTTTGGAAAACCAAAGAAGATGCACTAAATTCTATTAATAATATTGATGAGATACCAAATATGGTGAAAACCTATATGTCAATGATTAATCGAGAAACAATCAAAAGATCAATATTTAATATTTAATATTATTTAAATTTTAAAAAATCACAAGGTATCAAAACTAATAATATTTTTTTTAAACAGATCCACCCCAAAAAAACCATCCTAGACCAATAAAAAATAGAGTATTTCCATATAAAGCGTGCTCTATACTCACTAACAGCAATGAATTAGTTTTTGAGTAAGTCGTTGCAAACATGAGTCCGCCAAATAAACTTAATAATGGGGCCACCCAATTTATAAAAAAAACATGCGCGAAACAAAATATTAAAGCACTCATAAATATCAAGGTATATTCTTTTTTAAAAAGACTTTTATATCTTTTAAAGAAAAAAGTGCAGAAGATAAATTCCTGTGGAAATGCAGAAAAAACCGGATACAGAAATAGAACTGCATACATTACTGTAGGGTTTTCTTTTTGTATAATAAATAATTTTTCCGAGAAGAGTTCTGAAGTAAATAAGTATAAAAAAATACTTAAAATAATCCATCTAATAATTATTAAATAAAAATAATTCAGGTTGAAATTAGATTTAATTTGAAAAATACAAAATAAGATATTTTTACTTTTATAAAAAATTACATAAACAAAAAGAGTGTAGAAAAAAACCACCCATATAAAAAATAAAATATATCTGCTTAATCCAAAATAAATTATAGTAAGTGGAAACAAAAACCCTATTAATAAAATTTCAAATATTTTTATAGAGTTACTCATTATTTTAATTGGGACTTTTCTATTTCCTCTTCTAATTTCATCATTAATTGCTTAGCTGGTAACGATCGTATTTTGTCATAGGATTTACCTGCCCATAAACTCTGGTATTCTCCGTCATTATTCTCAACTGCTAACTTTCGAATGGAATTAGTAAGAGTGTTTTGTATCGGAAATGGAAGAATAGATTTACCTTCCATAATCCTTATAAACTCATTGTTAATACTTTGTGCGCGCCGACCAGAGAATGACTTAGTAAATAAGGTTGTTATATTTTTCTTATTTAGTAAAAATTCTTTGTGAGATTCTGATGTTCCTGCTTCATCACAACATAGAAATGCGGTTCCCATTTGTACTGCAGTTGCTCCTAACTTGAGTGCTACATCAATATTGGCACCAGTCATAATAGCCCCGGCAGCTACAATCGGTAATGATGTTACATTAACTAGTTTGCTTACTAGTTCTCCAAGAGATAAATCGTCATCTTTTTCCTCAGGATTAAAAGCACCTCTATGGCCTCCGGCTTCAATACCCTGGGCAACAATAAAGCTTGCCCCAGATCTTTCAATTTCTAACGCCTCATTTAAATTAGTAGCAGTTATTCCTACACTAATGCCTAGTGAATGAGCCCTTTCAATAACTGACTTCGTAGGAATACCAAAATGGAATGTAAGGATCTCTGGTCGATGCCTCCAAATAGGATCTAACTGGGTTTCAATGTTAGGGAAAAAAGGTTCTTGAGGAATAGAAACGGCGAAATCACCATCTATTGGTAGGCCTTTTATTGCTTCTAGTGCAGCACTCTGAATTTCTTTGCTTGGTAATTTCGTTGGACTAAAAACAAAAAAATTGGCGTTAATGGCACCATTTGTAAGTGCTCTTGTTTCTATTAAATCTTTATTAATTTTGTCAGGTTTACTATAGGAAAATCCAAAGCTACCTACACCCCCAGCATTAGAAACAGCACTTGCTAACCCAGGCGTATTAATACCACCAGCCATCGGCGCCTGAATAATAGGTAGTTTTAATTCTGAAAATTGGAACATAATTAAAATATACTCCCAATAATAAATACCTCATTGAAACAAAATACCTGCAAATACGTGGGTAATTATTTAATAACTAAACTCATTCCCATTACATTTTTAACTACCATCTAAATATTTATGAAAGTGCAGGCCAAATGCGTTCGGCAAGATTGGGGGAACCTGGTGCGTGATTAAGCTTACGAACAACATCATCTGTCCATTTTTCCATGATCGGATTAGAACCCTCATGATCAATAAATTCTTTATTACGCACATGAACCGATGTAAACTCATAAAGAATGACATGCTTAGCCCACCCAGCAATGGAGACTAGTTTTCTGACCGCTATGGTTCCCTCCAACTTAGATAAACGAGGTAGTCTCCATTTAGCGTACCAGGCAGACAACTCATATTCATGGAGACTATCCATCGCATTAAAGCTACCAATTTGAATGCAAGGCGCTAGAGCATATTCACTATGTCTAGCTTCAATGGCAGGGCCAATAGAACGTGTAACTTCCGTCATAATACTAACCCTCTCACCCAGTCTCATAGCCAACATAGACTTATCTCTAATACTTCCGCTACGATGAATTACGTCAGGATCTGGGTTAAAAAAAACGTGGGCATCGGTGGCACCAAAGATAAGGATATATCTATCGCCGGTAGGAACAGTTAAATCAGTAGTATTTTTTAGGCGACCTTTTTCTCCGGATAAAGTGACGTTGGACTCAGACGCGTAGTGCGCAGCGTAAAGAAATCTAGAATCTTCTAGACGTTTGGGAATGTAATCACCGTGCAACCAGTCCAAGTGATCCTTACGCCCTTCTTCTGGCAAATTATACCATGTGATCCACAAACCTTTATCCATATGAGAACTCCAATTTTATGTTACACTCATTACTCTTACATCAATTAATATTAACACTCATTTTCATATCAAACTACTACCAAACCACAGCCTCGAAGGGTGTTGCTCTATCTAGTTTAGCTACGGATCTTATTTCAGGGTGACGTAAATCATTAATTTAGGACGTTGGTCTCTATAGAGTTAGTAACTAACAAAAATAGACACGCAACGCTTTTTATTTCCATTTTTATAGATTTAAAAACACGCCTACTTTTCATTCATCAATAACTCTGGCAGAATTTGAAAATGAAAAAACTAATCCTTATTCTAAGAACACTTATATTCTGTGCAATATTCTCATCCACCGCTTTAGCAGACTGGGATTGGTTGAGTGAAAACATGAATGGAGATACCTACTCTGTGGATTTTAATAAAATTAAAAAACAAAACGGTTATGTTTATTTTTGGCGTTTGGATGATTACGTAAAACCAACAGAAACTGGAGATTGGTCTGCAAAAATTTATATCCAAGGGGACTGTGCATTATTTCGCCATAAGCTTTTAAGTGGTTCCTTTCATAAAGAACCAATGGGTCAGGGAATTGGCGATACGGTAAGTCCTAAAAATTCAGAATGGATTCATCCTAGTCATAATTCTGCAAATGATACTATTCTAAAAGACGTCTGTGAATATGCAAAGAAGTTGAATTAGATAATCCTCCTAATTTTTCTTCCATCTAACTTAGATTTTTCCAATAGGAATTCGTATTGCCCATAAACATCCTATAAGACAAGAAAATGATAGCTACTCCAAACAACCCTAAGGTGTCTAATTGGTTTTCCAAAGGAGTATTTATTTTGATTTAAACCGTTGCGTTGAATGGTTTTTAATTCAACTTCTTTCCTTAAGGTCTAGTTGATTAAGCGCTTAATCAACTAGATTAATTTAAAATATAATTTCCCGTGGCGAGCCCGGAGGGATTCGAACCCCCGACCCACAGCTTCGAAGGCTGTTGCTCTATCCAGCTGAGCTACGGACCCCATTCCACGGTGATGGATTGTTCGTAAATTCGAATTTAGATTAACTACCATATAAACTACTTTTTAAATCCTTGGTATTACAACTGTACCACAACAGCACTTTAAGCAGTATTCATTCCTTTTGCAGCTTTATAGACTTATAGTTGCGCTGGTTTATGCAACCACACAAACTAAGTTCATCCACCTTTTGCCAATTCAAGGGATATACTCTTGTCTCCTTTACCTTGAAATTCGTTGTAAAGTTTCATTACTGCCTGCTCGACACGATCTGGTTTTATCCAGTCACGGTATATACCCAGATTTATTTCTTTTGCTGCGTCTTGGGCTTTAATACCTTCTTTGTACATTTTTTTTGACTGACTCTTTACCAAACTTAGATAGCCAACCATGTCTTCTAGTATAGCACGATCACCAACGGGACCGTGTCCTGGTACAATTATATCTATTTGGAAAGTCTTCAAAATTTTTCGTGCTTTATTTATCCAGTTTCCTATATGCGCATCAAAAGTAGCAGGGGTAACAAAGTTAAAGCAAAAATCTCCAGAGTAAAGAATTTTTTCTTCAGGCAGATATACCATGGTATCGCCTTTAGAATGAGTGTGCCCCATATTGTGTAGCTCTATTCGTCTGTTGCCGAGGTATAGTGTCATAGATCCATTGTAGATGTGAGTAGGAAAAAACTGTGTTACTTTGTTTAAATATTTGGTATATTCCGGGTTTACTTTACAAAAATGTTCTAGATCTAACCCGGATTCTATCATTCGTTCTCTCATATGCTCATGAGCGATTATTGGGATGTCTCGAGGAAACCAAGCAAGTCCTAGAGTGTGATCAGCATGGTGGTGAGTACAAATAATGCTATTCAAAGGTTTGTCGGTAACCTTACGGATAGACTGCTTAAATGCCTCCGTCATCGGCTTAACGAATAGTGTGTCTATAACCAGATAGGATTCGGGTCCTACAATAAGTCCCGCATTAGAAACGTTTAGACCTCCTGTCTGAATATATGCGTAGCAGTCACTACCAATGCTAATCAGTCCAGTTTTCCATTTTGTTTGTATTTTTCGCGCCATACAAATCACTCTTTTTCTATGAATAAACGCGCAAATAAAATATTATAGAATATCTATTTTATATTCTTTGCGTATTCACATACGGATTTAAGGTTATCTTTAAATACAGAATTAGGAAAAGGATAAGTCCATTCATTATCTGGTGTATTATCAACTTCACCAGCTCCACTACCCATCCGTTCTTTGTGAAGTGAAGAATTCAAAAACTTAAACCGAAACATTTTACAATCACCTTGCGTATATGCCTTTGAAGAAAAATGCCCATATTCGTCTGGTTTTAAGTAATCTAACAATTGCCAATAATAAATATACCCATTTTGTTTTCTAATCCTATCAAAATCTACATAGTAGGTGTCTCCCAGACTATTCCACATCTGTTTCCAATCTGCATTAGAGAGAGGTGATAATATCACACAGAATAAAAGTGCGTATAGGACGAGGATTAGTTTTTTCATACCCAAACTCTGCCAAAGTTATTAAAGTTAGATAGTTTTCATTCATGTTTATAGTGCTGATACCCGTCGTATGGAGTAACCCACAGATGGAACACACGAACTTTGAGATGCAGTATTATGAAATATCTATCTCATATACTTTCCTACCTTTATCTCAAATCGAGAATAATGTTACGATAGTTTCAATTCTGACTTTAGATAAATAATAATCTCTTTAGAACCATACAACCATTCTGTTTGTTTAACATTATGATCAATTCGTAAGCAGGGGACTTTGTGCGTTCCGCCCTCGCTGATTAACTCTTCTTTATAACTAATATTATTTTTGGCATCTCTTAACTCTACATTAAGAGAAAACTTCCTTATTTGACGTCTGACTTTAACGCAAAATGGACAGGCATTAAATTGATATAAACTGAATTTTGATGTGATAAAGTCAATTTTTTCCTGGTCATTTTTTTTACGTTCAACAGGTTTTGGTCTAGTAACAAAGTCAAAAGTAAGAATTAAGCGTCCTAAAAACCATCTAATAAATTTCATAACAAACTCCAATAAAATTGAAAACTTACCACCTACTACAACTATTCTACAGTAACCGAGTAGTTGCGAACAATCTTTTTAAGCAATTAGGAATGGGTCGTGCATCAGTTTATCGTGCATTGGAATAGTGTGTCTTAAAAATCTTCTCTCTTGATTCTCTTACCGTTTTTCCAAGTTCCTTTTGCCCTTAACTGACCATTCTCGTCATACTCTTCCTCAACACCATCTCTCTTACCGTTCTTGTAAGTTATTTTTCGTTTTAACTGACCGCTGTCATAATAGATTTCCACAACACCTTCTGCCTTACCGTTGTTCCAAGTTCCTTTTGCCCTTAACTGACTATCGTCATAGTACTCTTGATAATCACCATGTAACTTCTCGTTCTTCCAAGTTTCTTTTTTCCATAACTGACCATTCTCGTCATACCATTCCTTCACACCATCTAACTTATCGTCCTTGTATGTTGATTTGGTTCCAACACCATAACGGCGATAATGTTCCCAAACACCATCTTTCTTAGCGTTTTTTAAAGTTCCTTTGCTCATTATCTGACCATTATCCCAATAGGATTCCCAAACTCCTACTTTCTTACCGTCCTTGTAAGTTCCTTTTAACCTTAACTGACCATCCCTAAATTTATTTTCCACTGAACCAGTGAAAGGAACGTCTGCGAATTTTTCGTATTTAAGTCCATTACGTTCTACCAAATCGTCTGGGGATACTTTGGGAGTTTCTTCATTCATACAAAAAATCTGGCATATTTGAATAATTTTGGGGAGTCTTACTTTAGTGGAGTGGGTGCATCTGCGATTGCAAAGGAATTGAGTACAAATCGTGCATCAGTTTATCGTGCATTGGAATAGTGTGTCTTAAAATTATTCTACCTTGATTATCTCACCGTTCTTCCAAGTTTCTTTTTTCCATAACTGACCATTTTTGTCATAGAGTTCCCAAAGACCTTCTCTCTTACCGTCTTTGTAAGTTCGTTTTTCACTTAACTGACCATTGTCGTGATAAGTTTCCCAAACACCTTCTCTCTTACCGTTCTTCCAAGTTCCTTTTAACCTTAACTGACCTTTGTCAAAATACTCTTCCCAAACACCTTCTCTTTTACCGTTCCTGTAAGTTCCTTTTAAAAAATGTCCTCCGTAACCCTTTACAGAACCAGAGTAAGGTTTGTCAGAGAATCTCTTGTTGTAGATAATTCCATTACGTTTCACCAAATCAGTTGGTTTAACAGTTTCACTCCACGCAATTGAGGATGTAAGACAGAACACAATAGTCAGAAATGTGATGGTGATTTTTCTCATACAAAAACTCTGGCATATTTGAATAATTTTGGGGAGTCTAACTTTAGTGGAGTGGAGTTTCACTCAACACTCTTTCGTTCAGCATCATTATCGTGCAACATTATAATGGGGAGAATTGCACGTGAGTTCTGAACTACATTTTGCACTACATTTTATAATATGGGTAATCATACTCACTGGTGTGTTTGCAGCAATTTTCACAATATCGGAAATTGCACCAGAAACATTTGAGGCGAAGTTGATTGGTACAGAACCATTAAACCCCATCGCAGTACGATGGGGTTTAATATTTTCATTAATCATCTTCATTCCAATAGAGATTATCTACTGGATTTTGTATTCCATTATCTTCTAAAAACTTCAATAAACGTCAGAACTACGGCATTTATATAGCCCTAAAACTCATTTTAAGAGGGATACAGAGGTGTTGCAGTGGTGAGATGATACATTATTATACACCAGAAAAGTATTTCAACGCAGTCAGCAGAGGAAATATGCAGAGGGTCAGTTTATCGTGCGTTAGAACAGTGAGTTTTGAAAATCTACATTGATTATCTCACCGTTCTTGTAAGTTAGTTTTGAATTTAACTGACCATTGTCATAATACTCTTCCTCAACACCGTCTTTCTTACCGTCTTTGTAAGGCACTTTTATTCTTAATTGACCATTATCCCATTTTTGTTCCACTAAACCAGTGAAAGGAACGTCAGTTAACTTCTTGTAGGTAAGTCCATCACGTTGCACCAAATCGTCTGGAGATACTTTAGGAGTTTCTTCATTCATACTAAAACTCTGGCATATTTTGGTGATGTTGGGGAGTCTAACTTTAGTGGAGTGGAGAACGAAGAGTAGAAGAACACACAAAAATTTATACTTTTTTAATAGACCAATCCCCATATGTTATTTCATATGGTTTGTTAATTTTTTCTTCTCGTAATCTTCTTTTCTTTAATA